>Ga0181555_1000014_pt1 | contig 193911 bp, 189 predicted proteins | sample 011ome_15_FD_145601 | JGI IMG/M metagenome (GOLD analysis project Ga0181555, IMG submission 145601) | Coastal salt marsh microbial communities from the Groves Creek Marsh, Skidaway Island, Georgia - 011504AT metaG (spades assembly) | ecosystem: Environmental > Aquatic > Marine > Intertidal...
GTCGATGTGAACTCTTGGGCGGTATCAGCCTGTTATCCCCGGAGTACCTTTTATCCGTTGAGCGATGGCCCTTCCATACAGAACCACCGGATCACTATGACCTACTTTCGTACCTGCTCGACGTGTCAGTCTCGCAGTCAAGCACCCTTATGCCATTGCACTCATAGCATGATTTCCGACCATGCCGAGGGTACCTTCGTGCTCCTCCGTTACTCTTTGGGAGGAGACCGCCCCAGTCAAACTACCCACCAGACACTGTCCCTGATCCAGATAATGGACCTAGGTTAGAACCTCAAATATACCAGGGTGGTATTTCAAGGATGGCTCCACGCAATCTAGCGATCACGTTTCAAAGCCTCCCACCTATCCTACACAGATAGATTCAAAGTTCAGTGCCAAGCTATAGTAAAGGTTCACGGGGTCTTTCCGTCTAGCCGCGGGTATACGGCATCTTAACCGCAATTTCAATTTCACTGAGTCTCTGGTGGAGACAGCGCCGCCATCGTTACGCCATTCGTGCAGGTCGGAACTTACCCGACAAGGAATTTCGCTACCTTAGGACCGTTATAGTTACGGCCGCCGTTTACCGGGGCTTCGATCAAGAGCTTCGCACAAGTGCTAACCCCATCAATTAACCTTCCGGCACCGGGCAGGCGTCACACCCTATACGTCCACTTACGTGTTTGCAGAGTGCTGTGTTTTTAATAAACAGTCGCAGCGGCCTGGTCACTTCGGCTGTCAACAGCTTACGGAGCAAGTCCGATCACCGTCAACAGCGCACCTTCTCCCGAAGTTACGGTGCCATTTTGCCTAGTTCCTTCACCAGAGTTGTCTCAAGCGCCTTAGTATTCTCTACCTGACCACCTGTGTCGGTTTGGAGTACGGTCTTTTATTACCTGAAGCTTAGAAGATTTTCTTGGAAGCATGGCATCAACCACTCGGTCCAAAAGAGGACCTCGCCATCACGTCTCAGGATAGTGTTTTCCCGGATTTACCTAAGAAAACTCCCTACACGCTTAGATCGGGACAACCAACGCCCGTCTGATTTAGCCTACTCCGTCTCTCCATCGCAGTAATAAAAGGTACGGGAATATTAACCCGTTTCCCATCGACTACGCATTTCTGCCTCGCCTTAGGGGCCGACTAACCCTGCCCTGATTAGCATGGGACAGGAAACCTTGGTCTTCCGGCGAGGGAGTTTTTCACTCCCTTTATCGTTACTCATGTCAGCATTCGCACTTCTGATACCTCCAGCAAACCTCTCGGTTCACCTTCAACAGCTTACAGAACGCTCCTCTACCATGCGTGTAAACACGCATCCACAGCTTCGGTTACCAGTTTAGCCCCGTTACATCTTCCGCGCAGGCCGACTCGACTAGTGAGCTATTACGCTTTCTTTAAAGGATGGCTGCTTCTAAGCCAACCTCCTAGCTGTCTTAGCCTTCCCACATCGTTTCCCACTTAACTGGTATTTGGGACCTTAGCTGGTGGTCTGGGTTGTTTCCCTTTCCACGACGGACGTTAGCACCCGCCGTGTGTCTCCCGTGATTGCACTCACCGGTATTCGTAGTTTGCATGGGGTTGGTAAGTCGGGATGACCCCCTAGCCCAAACAGTGCTCTACCCCCGGTGGTGAGACACGAGGCGCTACCTAAATAGCTTTCGAGGAGAACCAGCTATCTCCGGGCTTGATTAGCCTTTCACTCCGATCCACAGCTCATCCCCTCATTTTTCAACATAAGTGGGTTCGGGCCTCCAGTCAGTGTTACCTAACCTTCACCCTGGCCATGGATAGATCGCCCGGTTTCGGGTCTACTCCTAGCAACTAAACGCCCTATTAAGACTCGATTTCTCTACGGCTCCCCTATACGGTTAACCTTGCTACTAAAAGTAAGTCGCTGACCCATTATACAAAAGGTACGCAGTCACAGAACAAGTCTGCTCCTACTGCTTGTACGCATACGGTTTCAGGTTCTATTTCACTCCCCTCTACGGGGTTCTTTTCGCCTTTCCCTCACGGTACTGGTTCACTATCGGTCAGTTAGTAGTATTTAGCCTTGGAGGATGGTCCCCCCATATTCAGTCAAGATAACACGTGTCCCGACCTACTCGATTTCACTTAAAACGTCTTTTCGTGTACGGGGCTATCACCCTGTATCGCGGAACTTTCCAGAACCTTCCACTAAAACGTAAAAAGCTTAAGGGCTAATCCCCGTTCGCTCGCCGCTACTAGGGGAATCTCAATTGATTTCTTTTCCTCTGGGTACTTAGATGTTTCAGTTCCCCAGGTTCGCCTCATATACCTATGTATTCAGTATATGATACCCGCAAGCGGGTGGGTTTCCCCATTCGGAAATCTTCGGATCAAAGTTTGTTTGCCAACTCCCCGAAGCTTATCGCAGGCTCCTACGTCCTTCATCGCCTCTAACTGCCAAGGCATCCACCGTATGCACTTAGTCGCTTGACCATATAAGACAAACGACTGCATTTACGATAATCATCTTTCGATGACTTTTTCGCCGGACAGGTGTACTTCAAGAATACACTTGTCTTATTACAACAATAATAAATTAATAAATTGTTACAGCTTTAACATTTCTACCTTTTTAAAGAACTACTGGCATAAAAACCAGAATTAAATCATCAAAAATAACTTAATTCTGACGTCTATAATTGAGCAGCAAGATGGAGAAAGTGGTGGAGCTAAGCGGGATCGAACCGCTGACCTCCTGCGTGCAAGGCAGGCGCTCTCCCAGCTGAGCTATAGCCCCAAATGCAACCTTTCATGTGATGAAATGCCATGCATATGAAATGGTGGGTCTGGGTGGATTTGAACCACCGACCTCACCCTTATCAGGGGTGCGCTCTAACCAACTGAGCTACAGACCCACTGTCTCGGGTTTGCGTCCACATAGGTGTCCGCATGCTGCTCTAGCCAATGATCAGATAATGAGTGTAGGCACTTAACTGAAACGTTCAGTGCATCGTTTAAGGAGGTGATCCAGCCCCAGGTTCCCCTAGGGCTACCTTGTTACGACTTCACCCCAGTCATGAATCACAAAGTGGTGACCGCTCTCCCGAAGGTTAAGCTAGCCACTTCTTTTGCAACCCACTCCCGTGGTGTGACGGGCGGTGTGTACAAGGCCCGGGAACGTATTCACCGCGACATTCTGATTCGCGATTACTAGCGATTCCGACTTCACGCAGTCGAGTTGCAGACTGCGATCCGGACTACGACCGGTTTTCTGGGATTAGCGCCCCCTCGCGGGTTAGCAGCCCTCTGTACCGGCCATTGTAGCACGTGTGTAGCCCAGGTCGTAAGGGCCATGATGACTTGACGTCGTCCCCACCTTCCTCCGGTTTGTCACCGGCAGTCTCCTTTGAGTTCTCAGCATTACCTGCTAGCAACAAAGGACAAGGGTTGCGCTCGTTACGGGACTTAACCCAACATCTCACGACACGAGCTGACGACAGCCATGCAGCACCTGTCACCGAGTTCCCGAAGGCACGAAACTATCTCTAGTAACTTCTCGGGATGTCAAGACCTGGTAAGGTTCTTCGCGTTGCATCGAATTAAACCACATGCTCCACCGCTTGTGCGGGCCCCCGTCAATTCATTTGAGTTTTAACCTTGCGGCCGTACTCCCCAGGCGGTCTACTTATTGCGTTAGCTGCGCCACTAAGTCCTCAAGGAACCCAACGGCTAGTAGACATCGTTTACGGCGTGGACTACCAGGGTATCTAATCCTGTTTGCTCCCCACGCTTTCGCACCTCAGCGTCAGTATCAGTCCAGTGAGTCGCCTTCGCCACTGATGTTCCTTCCTATATCTACGCATTTCACCGCTACACAGGAAATTCCACTCACCTCTACTGTACTCTAGTCAGACAGTTCTGGATGCAATTCCCAGGTTGAGCCCAGGGCTTTCACATCCAGCTTATCAAACCGCCTACGCGCGCTTTACGCCCAGTAATTCCGATTAACGCTCGCACCCTCCGTATTACCGCGGCTGCTGGCACGGAGTTTGCCGGTGCTTCTTCTGTAGGTAACGTCAGGGTTAGCAGTTATTAACTACTAACTTTTCCTCCCTACTGAAAGTGCTTTACAACCCTAGAGCCTTCTTCACACACGCGGCATGGCTGGATCAGGCTTGCGCCCATTGTCCAATATTCCCCACTGCTGCCTCCCGTAGGAGTCTGGGCCGTGTCTCAGTCCCAGTGTGGCTGATCATCCTCTCAGACCAGCTACGGATCGTTGCCTTGGTAGGCTATTACCCCACCAACTAGCTAATCCGACGCAGGCTCATCCAATAGCGCAAGGTCCTAAGATCCCCTGCTTTCCCCCTTAGGGCTTATGCGGTATTAGCAACCGTTTCCGATTGTTGTCCCCCACTACTAGGTAGATTCCTACGCGTTCCTCACCCGTCCGCCGCTCTACTCATTCCCGAAGGAAATTTCGCGCTCGACTTGCATGTGTTAGGCCTGCCGCCAGCGTTCAATCTGAGCCATGATCAAACTCTTCAGTTTAATCTTTAACCTCTATCTTTCGACAAGAGGGAGCAGCTTCACAATAACTTGTGGTACTACTCAAAAACTTAGCTCAAACACTTTTTGCTTACCAAATTACTTCTTTTGGTGAGATACTTGCGTTTGATGATTCGTTGTCACTTGAATCGTCTCAGCAAGCACCCACACGCATTATCTGATCAATTGTTAAAGAACGTTGCTCTCTAGGAGCGGGCTGCGCATTCTACTGATCGCCGCCTTAATGTCAACAAATTCGTTTGATTTAAAGTAAAAAAACTTACCACCAAACTTTCGTTAACTTGCCGCTTCAGATCATGCTTGAAGCGGGCTGCGCATTCTAATGATTAGCGCTTTAATGTCAACAATATTTAGATAACTTTTTTATCAAAAATTTCTATACTTACATACTGCTAACAAGTTGCTTCTGGTGTACCTCGAAGCGGACGCGCATTCTAGCGCTTCACACCTTGTTGTCAACGGCTTTTTGCAAAACTTTACGTAAAAAAAAGCTTATCCTTAAAACGCCTCTCACAAGATCTCAAAATAAGGTGTTATCCCTAAATCGAGGCGCGCATTCTATCGTTTCATTCCTGCCCGTCAACGGTTTTTTTGGTTTTATTTTTAGGAGCCATCTAACTGGATATAAAACACTCAGCTTTAAGTCTATTTAGCTCAATATCAACAACAAAAAAAGCCTGACTCTTCAGCCAGGCTTCTTTATGCAAATATTTAAGTAGTGAGATCATCAGGCCAATTCAAACAGGTGGTGCTTTTTCTTGCCCAACTTGACCATGAAAAAACGCCCATAAAGGGCATTGCTAGGACTAAAGCACTCCGTAGCCTTCATATTATCTTCGGCACCTTTTTCCTTGCCGTTAATAATGACAGCATTTCGACCCAAAGCATCCTTAACCTCTCTCCCTGCCTTTACCATGCCACAATCAGTAAACAGACTCGTCAGTGGACGGCCATCCAGCTCTTCTTTGCCAAGATCACTTGATGGCATACCATCCTGCTTTAGTTGCTCTAAATCGCCCTCTTTGAGCGACTCAAGGCCACTTGAGCCGGCGAAGAGTGCCTCCGTTATTCTTTCAGCGGCTTCTAGCCCCTGCTCTCCATGTATTAATTTTGTTACTTCCCTTGCTAATATTCCCTGACCTGTTTTTCTCCCCTGAATCTCACTATCTACTTTCTCAATCTCCTCGATGTTGCCTATAGGAAGAAATGTGAAGTAACGAAGGAATTTGTATACATCGGCATCTGCTGTATTTAACCAAAACTGGTAAAAGGCATAAGGTGAGGTTTTAGCAGGATCTAGCCATATAGTTCCCGTTTCTGTTTTACCAAACTTTGTACCGTCAGATTTCGTGACTAATGGTAACGTCATACCAAAGACTTGATTGCTATTCAGCCGCCGGGTGAGATCAATACCCCCAGTAATGTTACCCCATTGGTCAGAGCCACCAATTTGTATGGTGCAATCATGTAAACGATTAAGCTCTGCAAAGTCATAGGACTGCAACAACATGTAGGTGAACTCGGTATAAGAAATACCCGCACCTTCTCGGTCAAGGCGCTGCTTAACAGACTCCTTATTTACCATATTGTTGACGGAAAAATGCTTACCCACATCCCTTAAGAAGCTGAGCAAATCCATTTTGCCAATCCAATCCAAGTTGTTAACCACTTCAGCAGAACAATCTCCAGCATCAAAATCTACAAATCTCGACACCTGCTGTCTGATTCTCTCCACCCAACTTGTCACTATATCTGGAGTATTGAGTTTTCGCTCTTGCGCCTTAAAGCTGGGATCACCAATTAACCCGGTTGCCCCACCAACCAAAGCAACAGGCTTATGGCCGGCCTGCTGAAAACGCTTTAACGCTAACAGCGGCACAAGGCTACCAATATGAAGGCTATCTGCCGTGGGATCAAAACCACAATAAAGTGTTCGACAACCTGTCGATAAATGTTCCGCCAGCTCATCATCACCCGTCATTTGGGCAATCAAGCCTCGGGCTTGCAAATCAGCTATCAGCTCCGTACCGCTCGTAGACATACTTTCTCTCAAATTGGCATTAATCAAAAAAAGGGCTTACTAAAAAAGGACGCAAACGATACATTATCCCCTTGCAAAAACAAGTCTCAGTCCATTTAGCAAGCTACCTTCAAAGGGTCAGCGAAAGTGGGATTCAAGCCTTTTCTGGTATATATTGACAGTCTAAGAGATTTAAACAAATAAACGTCTTTGAGCAACTGCATTTAAAGTAGCTTTAAGAGCCTCTTTATATAGAGAGAAAAAGCCTAGGAAACGGTACCTAGAAAAATTATGTCCCAAGCTAAATATACAAACCGTAGCCACACTTCAAGTTTTTGGCAGCGCCTATTACCGCATCAATTACCCAAAATTCATGTTGTCGCGATGACATCAATCGCCATCATGATCGCTATCATAGCTGCACTACCCAGCAAAGAGGCTTCAGCCAAACGTAATGAAGCTGAAATAACCCTCAAGTTTATCGATGATAGTCCGCAAGCCGCACTGCTGGCCACCGAAGAAACAAGTGAAGTAACGACAGTCAAAAAAGTAGAGCCTGACACCAATCTTGTTTGGAAACATCAAACCGTCAAAAGTGGCGACAATCTAAGTACTATATTTCCAAGAGTGTCACTTGGCGCAGGAGATGTTCACGCGCTCATGTCATCTACCACCCTGTCGAAACCATTAGTTGATATGCGCCCCGGTCAAGAAATTCAATTTGGCTTCAACAATCAGGGTGAATTAGCTCAACTCAAATATGTTAAAACTAAGCTTGAATCCTACTTATATACACGAACAGAGAGTGATACATCTACCAAAAACACTCCCGAATACTCTTCCAAATACATCGGCGAACACATTATTCTCGAACCAGAAATAATGACAACTTACCGCGAATCCACCATTAAGGACTCACTTTTTCTTGCTGCCGAACGAGCACAACTGCCACATGGACTCATTATGGAGTTAGCCAATATCTTTGGCTGGGATGTGGACTTTGCCTTAGATATTCGTAAAGGCGATCGCTTTGCTCTGACCTATGAAGAAAAGTTTCTTAACGGTGAAAAAATAGGTAACGGTAATATTCTGTCAGCTGAATTCGTTAACCAGGGTAAATCTTTTAAAGCTGTACGCTATGAAGATAGCAAGGGACTAGCTAATTATTACACCCCTGAAGGGTATAGTATGCGCAAAGCCTTTCTCCGTGCACCCCTGGATTTTACCCGTATTAGCTCCAACTTTAACTTGCGACGCAAACATCCCATCCATAAAAAAATCCGAGCCCACCGCGGAGTAGATTACGCAGCACCTCGTGGCACCCCCATTTTTTCAGCGGGTGACGGCAAGGTGATCGCCAGTGGTTACAGCAAAGCCAATGGGAATTATGTCTTTATCCAACATGGCCAACGCTTTACCACCAAATATCTCCATCTGCACAAACGCAAGGTAAAAAGAGGGCAAAGCGTCAAACAGCGTCAGGTGATTGGTACGCTGGGCTCTACCGGATATGCAACGGGACCACACCTGCATTATGAATTTCTAGTCAACGGTGTTCATCGCAACCCCAGGACAGTATCTTTACCCCAAGCCAAACCCATTAACAAAAAAGAACTATCTAGATTTGAGGAACACACTCAACCGTTAATGGCACTACTCACACAATATCAGGGTGCGTCGCAGCTGGCCTTAGCTTCGCCCACCCCAAATACATCAGCCAAATCATCTGACAATTAGACGGCTCTTTTATGGGTAACGGTAATTTATATATAGGGCTGATGTCCGGGACCAGTGCCGACAGCATTGATGCAGCACTCGTGGATCTAAGCTCAGAAACACCGCAACTATTGGCGACTCATTCTGTAAGCCTAGCCAATTTAAAGCTACCAAACCAAGTATCCATAAAAGCTGAAATACACGCGTTAGCAGCTCCCGGGGACAATGAGCTTCATCGCATTAACCAGCTAGACAGGGCTTTGGGGCAACTCTTTGCCCAAGCAACGAATGAGCTACTTACGAAATCAGAACTAAGTCCTGACAAAATAATGGCCATTGGCAGCCATGGGCAAACAATCCGGCACTATCCAACCTCAAACATACCCTCTACCAATACCGATATGGCCTATACCGTTCAAGTGGGTGACCCAAATTCTATCGCCCAACTTACAGGCATTACCACTATTGCTGATTTTCGACGACGTGACATCGCACTAGGAGGGCAAGGTGCGCCACTCGTTCCCGCATTCCATCAATCTGTTTTCGAGAAGCCCGGCTTTTCTCGAGCAGTTGTGAACATAGGCGGCATAGCTAATATCACAGTTTTGGGAGGAGACGGCTCTCCGTTATTGGGATATGACACTGGCCCCGGAAATGGGCTGATGGACAAGTGGATTCAACAACATCAGAAAAAAGATTATGACAATGGCGGACAGTGGGCCTCGCAAGGGAATGTCATTGAGCCTCTTCTTGGGTCATTAATGAACACCCCCTACCTTGAAGAATTGCCGCCTAAAAGCACAGGGCCAGAACTGTTCAACTCTAATTGGCTACACCAACACTTAGTGCCTTTTATCAAGGCAAGCCCTACTGATGTACAAGCCACATTACTGGAGTTCACTGCCCAATCAATCACTCAGGCTTTAAAGCGTCATACACCCACACCTAGAGAAATATTCTTCTGCGGAGGCGGCGCATACAACACTGTTTTAATGCAACGGCTGGAAACATTACTTCATCCCAACCTAATTGCCAGCACTGCTCAATTAGGCATCCCCCCTGAATGGGTTGAGGCCGCCGCCTTTGCTTGGCTAGCCAAACAAACTCTGGGAGGGAAACCAGGAAACGCTCCAACGGTTACAGGCGCAACCGAACAAGCCGTATTGGGTGCGATTTATCCAGGGAGAAATTTCAAGCTATAAAACCCTGAATTCGGGAACAACAATAGATAAGAAAAAGTAGAGAACAATGTTGAATGTATTCAGAGGACAAGAAGACCTACAAGCCCACTAACCTAGACGCCTATTAACCTAAGCACCTGTTAACCAACCAAGACACTCATTAAAAGTATTGGTATTTTTCAACTTCAATCAATCGAACGACTTCTGCCGGCCCATAGGTTACTGTATCCACAAAGGGAAACAACGTATCCAAATCGAGGCCAAGCCCTTTGGCTGAAGTTTCGCAGACTCGAATATCCACCACATTAAATGCAGAGAGTCTCGCTGCCAAATCAACAACTGCCTTATACATGTCATAATTTTCTTTAAAGAAAATACCAACCTCTGAACCATGTATCACAAGGACAATTGGAGAGTACTTTTCCAAATTTGCACTTTCTTTAAAATAAAAACGCTCAGCGCGCTCTAGTGCACCGACCACAGCATCGGGGTCATCCAACTCGATACGAGCAAGAAAAGTGTCCGGTCCAGATTCTTCAGCCTGAACCAAGCCATTGGAATGAAGGGTTGTCCCACCTGAGGTTACTACACTAGACCAACCAATGGCCATAAATATGAATAACAATTTAATCAGGAAGCGGCTTTGTATGAGGGAGTAACCTTGTATAAGAGAGTGACGCTGCATGGCTTACACCGAGAACGAAGAACCGCAACCACAGGTCGTTGTTGCATTGGGATTTGAAACAGAAAAGCGTGAACCCTGTAGACCTTCTTCATAGTCCACAGTAGACCCCATCAAGTACTGGATACTCAATGGATCGGCTACTACCGTAACACCATCTTTTTCTACGATCGTATCGTCCTCTGCTACCAACTCATCAAAACTAAAACCGTATTGAAAGCCTGAACAACCACCGCCGGTCACAAAAACCCGCAACTTGAGATCGGGATTGCCTTCCTCATCAACCAGACTTTTCACCTTGGCCACCGCATTTTCTGATACGTACAACGGCATGGGTGTGAATGTTTCAATACCTGACATGAATACTCCTGAAAACACCTAATACTTTCATCATAGATCGCTGATCAACATGCTCTTCGAATTAATACCCAAGCATTATAGTCAAGTATTCTATCATGAACTAGTGCTGTCATGGCCAGATTCTGAGACATTTTCCAGAACAACTACTTTATTCGATTCTTCTGGCGTCTTTTGATGAACAAAATTTCCGTTCATCTGAGCACCTTTTTCAATCTCAATTAACACATAATGTAGATTACCTTCGACAACAGCCTTGTCTGCCAGTTCGACTTGGCTAGAGGAATAAATATCACCTTCAATATGCCCATTAATGACAATCACCGGCACCCGAACATCACCTACAACAAGGCCTTCAGGCAATATTCTCACTCTCGCTCCACTATCTTCCTCGGCCATAATGTTACCTGTGACCTGACCTTCCACCTCTAAATTACCTGAAAAATGGATATCCCCAACTACATGAGTGCCTCCGGCAATAAGCGTAGTATTTCCTGCCGAGTAAGATACTGATTTAGTTTTTTTGCGCATATATCACCTATCTGTACACATCAAAATTGATCAATTTGCCAATCAAATGACCGCTCCACACGGCTACTGTTGACACCTTTTTTCCAAGCTTCAGCCACCAGCTGGGTTGGAACAAATCCAGAGGGTAAATCCATCACACCCTCAAGAATGTGAAAATACTTAAATTCTGTCTGAATGGGGGATGAATCTATTTGGCCATCGAGTAACTCAATACCAAAAGACTGCTCTTCACCATTCTGACTGCCCTTTAGGGCAATATTAATGTTGACCTTAATCCGTTTTAACTTGGTCTCTTTCTGCTGCACTACCAAACGGTAAATAACACCCTGACCATCAGGTGATGGCCTCAACATCAGCTCCCCAATCATCAGCCCAGTTTCCGTACCACCCGTCTGCAAGAGATTCCGGTATAAACCAAGCTCTTCCTTATCGACCGCCAACTCAGTTTGCAGGGAGGCCACCAACTGACGCACGTCCTCTAAAGCAACCAAATCGACTCGGTTTGCCAATTCAGCATTGGCCAAGCGCTGCTCCAAGCTTGCAACCTGTTTACGCAGATCCGTCAGTTCACGCTGCTGCTGCCTTTTTTCCATCATGGCGGTGCCGAAAAGCTGCATCCCAAGCATCAGCCCTAAAGCAAACAGCACGATACCAAAAGATACCCCTAGAACCAGTTCTATCTTCCTCTGAGCTGGGCGATGCGGCTTTACAACTAACTTTTGATTGTAATCTGGCATCTAGGGCAACAGCGCTGGAGCTTCCAGTCCCGATGTTTCGGGCAAATCAAACATGATATTCATATTCTGTATTGCCTGCCCTGAAGCACCCTTAACTAGGTTATCTTCAACTACTAGCACTACGACCTTATCTCCACCCTGGGGGTGGAACACACTGATCCGGCAAACGTTAGAACCTTTGACAGAGCGCGTTTGAGGGTGGCTACCTGCCGGCATCACATCAACAAATGGCTCATCTTTAAAACAATCTTCATAAATTTTCTGCAGATCCACATCTTTAGTATTGAGCGTTGCATAAAGAGTTGAATGAATTCCACGAATTATTGGCAACAAATGCGGTACAAACGTTAAATTAACTTCCTGACCACCGGCAATATCCACCAACCCTTGCTCTATCTCTGGCAAATGCCTATGCCCAGAAACACCATAAGCCTTAAAACTATCACTCACCTCAGTAAGCAAATTGGCCACATTGGCTTGGCGACCAGCACCACTAGCGCCAGACGCCGAGTTGGCAATCAAGTCTTCAAGGTTAACTAGCCCTTTTTCTAGCAATGGTTTAAATCCAAGCTGAACACTTGTTGGATAACATCCAGGGCAAGCAATAAGCCGCGCATTTTTTATTGCTTCACGATTGGTTTCTGGCAATCCATATACGGCCTCACCAACTAATTCAGGGCAAGCATGGGACTGGTTGTACCATTTTTCCCATACAGCAATATCGCGTATCCGAAAATCAGCTGACAAATCGATAACCTTAATACCTTTCTCTAACAAATCAGGCACGGTGCTTTGTGCAACACCATGTGGGGTGGCGAAAAACACGACATCACACTGATCCAACTCACCTGCTGCTGGATCTGAAAAACACAGATCAAAATGGCCTCTCAAATTTGGAAACAGGTCATCCACAGGGCGGCCAGCTTCACCGCGAGAGGTAATAGCTACTACTTCTACGTGCGGGTGCATGGCCAAAAGCCTTAATAATTCAACACCGGTATATCCGGTTCCACCAACAATACCTACTTTAATCACTCTAATTTTGTTCCTGTCATGGGTGTGTGAAGCTGCTTATAATAGCCTAAACCTGGAAGGATGAAACGCGCCCTGGATCCCAGATTAGAATACATGCACAACTGTCGAGCTTTCTATCAGCGACCTTTGTTCATTGCTTAACTTGAGACAATACTTAAGTATTTAAGAATCTTGAAATAAGAGCATCGCCGTGGAGCAAGAACAAAAAACACCTCACACTAGCTGGGTCAAAACTCAGGCCAATGTATTTCGCGCCCGCCTTGCCCATGCCGATGCACTGCCCCAGCTAGCTATTTTGGGCTGTATCAGTGGGTTTTTAACCGCTATCATTGCCATTATCTTTCGGCTTTCCTTCGAAATTCCTCTCGGCTTCTTTCTACCAGAAGGCAGTGAATCATTTGAGCAATTGCCAGCGCACTTACATTTTTTACTGCCGGTGATTGGTGCAATCGTGCTTGGCCTCATCATGCACTTTACCAAGCCGGAACATCATTCTGTCAGTGTTGGACATGTACTTGAGCGAATGCAACACCACCAGGCACAACTTCCCGCCGCAAACGGTTTTATGCAATTTATCGGTGGCGCCATCGCTTTGCTTAGCGGCCACTCCGTTGGCCGAGAAGGCCCCGCTGTCCATTTGGGTGCAGCCAGCTCCAGCTTGCTAGGGCAACAACTCAAATTACCCAATAATAGTTTACGCACATTAACCGCTTGCGGTGTTGCTGCCGCCATCGGTGCTTCATTCAACACTCCACTGGCCGGTGTTATTTTTGCCATGGAAGTGGTGTTAATGGAATACACCATTACCGGATTTATCCCTGTCATTTTAGCTGCGGTGACGGGCGGCGTAATGTCACGTATTGTATTTGGTAACGAACCCGCATTCGCAATTCCAATAATTGAGCTGGGCAGCCTGTGGGAGCTGCCTTATTTAGTGCTGTGTGGATTGGTTATTGGTTTGGCTGCATCAGCCATGCTTTTACTTTTTCGGTTCACCAAGAAATTTAATGAGCGCCCCGTCTTTCTTCGTATGCTATTTGCCGGTGTGCTCTGTGGTTTGGTCGCCCTTGTTTTGCCACAGATCCAGGGAGTTGGCTATGACACGGTAGAACAAGCCCTACTTGGTGAAATGGGGGTGACATTATTGATCATGATAGTCATCGCCAAAATAATTGTTACGACAGTTTCCATTGGGCTTGGCGTACCAGGCGGTATTATCGGCCCTAACTTTGTGATTGGCGCATGCCTTGGCGGTTGCCTGGGAATTATCGGCGGTATTTTTAATCCAGATCATTCGTCCTCGGGCTTCTATGCCATTCTTGGCATGGGAGCAATGATGGGAGCCGTATTAAATACCCCCCTAGCCGCACTAATTGCTGTCCTGGAGCTCACTTTTAATCCAAACATTCTACTCCCTAGCATGCTGGTAATTGTTATCGCGAACATTACTTGTCGCATGTTAACGAAACAAAGTGGCATATTCGCCATGGACCGCGACCTCACCAGTTACAGTTCACCCGTGTTTCAAATGCTCAGCCGCTCCGGTGTTACCAGTTTGATGAAAAATAATTTTAATCATCACTCACGTTATCTGCCCTTGAAAATGGTTGGATCATTATTGGAAAACAAACCCGACTGGATTGTGATTGAAGACCCTGGTGAATCTAAATTTATTCTCAAACCTGCTGACTTGGCGCTGCACCTTGAACAATTAAAATTAGATTTAACCGAAGAAGATCACACCATTGATTTACATGAAATACCTGGAGAGCGGTGGCGATTATTTCCAATCCACTCACGCGCGACGCTACAAGAAGCACAACTCACCCTGCGACAAAATAATGGCCACGCTATATTTATCAGCCAGCCTGCAGCACCTTTGATGACAGAAGTCGCTGGTATTATTACCCAACAGGACATCGATAACTTCTATCAATAAACTGGAAAAGAAGCATCGGTTTTTATTACGGGCTACCAATCAAATCGAGACCGGATTAACATCAACACAGACAAAAAAGACTACATAAAAAGTAAAAGGCAAACAAAATCATTATGGGCTGGATAAAAGAACTTTTAATCAATGGGCAAAGCTGGATTACCGCATTCCACATTATTGCTGTAGTTTGTTGGTTTGCTGCTCTCTTTTATTTACCAAGGCTGTTCGTTTACCACGCCATGTCTGACGACGAAATCAGCAACGAACGCTTTAAAGTGATGGAGCGAAAGCTCTACCGTGGTATCGCCAACCCCTCCATGATTGCTACCGTTGCCTTAGGCATTGCACTGTTTAGTATTTACCCCGACTACTTTCGCAGTGCCGCCTGGTTCCATATAAAAGTAGCTCTGGTTATTTTATTAATCGCCTATCACTACACCTGTTTTTATTTGTTGAAACAGTTTCGTGATGACAAAAATACCCGCAGCCATGTTTTTTACCGTTGGTTTAATGAAGTACCCGTCATCATGCTAATTGGTATTGTTATTATGGTTGTCGTCAAACCCTTCTAATCCCCTATAAAAAATCCCCCATAAAAGCACCTGAACAAATAACCAAAATGGAAAACAAAGCCCTCCTTTCCTAAACTTTTAATATAGATAATGTTTAGGTAGATACGGCTCCATGCATTTTAATACTCGTGCTCATGCCGGTAAGTTATTGGCAAAAACTCTGGCAACATTTCTCACTAAAAAATATCCGGATATGGACGCCGTTATTTATGCACTTCCCCGTGGTGGTGTTCCCCTTGGGTTCGAAGTAGCCCTCGCTCTAGACATGCCTCTGGACTTAATCATCCCAAGAAAAATTGGCCATCCCTTTAATGCCGAATACGCCATTGGAGCCGTTACAGAAAATGGAGATACGATCTGCAATGAGACCGAATTAGCCAAACTCGACTCAGACTGGTTTAAACAAGAACGAAAAGAAGAGATGGCTGAAGCAAAGCGACGAAGGAAATGCTATCTCAGCGGGCGTGAGCCAGTTGCCGTAAAAGGTCTGTTAGCAATTCTAGTGGATGATGGCATTGCTACAGGGCTAACCATGCGCGCAGCGATACGCGACCTCAAAAATCGACAACCGGATAAAATTATTGTCGCCATTCCTGTCATTCCAAGTGACGCGGCCAAACTACTGAGCAGCGAAGTAGACGATGTTGTTGCCCTGCAAATAGATCCCTTGTTCCAAGGATCTGTTGGTAGCTACTACCAGTATTTTTACCAGCTTTCTGATGAAGAGGTTATACGCCTGCTCAATCAACTGGATGAAAACAACAAACCTGCCCGGTAACTTTCCAGATAACGGACCCAACAAAAAGCCTTAAAACCCACTGCCAGATTGCGCCAAATATTCAAGCTCTTCCGGCGTCGATTCTCGACCCAAAATTGGATTTCGATGGGGAAAGCGACCAAACCGCTCTATCACATCCGCATGCTGTTTTGCGTAATCGGCAAAACCAGAAAACGTTTCCTTGTGAGCCTCTGGAACAATTTCTATCAATTGCTGAAACTGCCATAAACACCGATGCTGCATACCCAAATCTTCGGCATGCTCCATGGGTAAATAAAAAAACACACGCTCAATAGGCCTTAACTGCTTATCCAGCCCTGCGCCTATACCCGACAAACACCAATTCAACGCCAACTGATCTGCAGCAAATGCCGTTGGTGTATCCCGGTAAATATTTCGTGAAAATTGATCCAGAGTAATAATTGCCGCTAAGCGACTCTCTGGAAATTGTAGCCAATAACGATTACCGCCATTAACCAACAACTGTAGAAATGACTCAAATCGCTGTCGTATCTCTGCATCTATCGCTGCAGATTTTCCCCACCAAAGCGCTGATTTTTCCTCAGCACAAATTACATCGTCGTCGGCATCACCAAACCAATAATTTAATACTGGCTCCCACGCTGGTTGCCCATTATTCATAACCTCTCACCTTAACCCTTGGCATCAATTATTTTTATCAAGGATAATAGCGTCCTTTATTTACCAACTCTTAATTTTCCAAGAATAGAGCCAGATTAAACCGATGCCCAATTCCACGCAACAGTCCACACAACGATCTCAGCAACTTTTTCAAGCCGCGCAAAAACACATTCCCGGCGGTGTTAATTCCCCCGTTAGAGCCTTTAAGGCCGTGGGAGGCACCCCGATCTTTTTTGAACGTGCTGAAAAAGCCTACCTGTACGATGCCGATGGCAATCGCTATGTGGATTATGTGCAATCCTGGGGACCGATGATTCTGGGCCACAATCATCCGGATGTGATCAATGCCGTCAAAGCCCAACTCGATAAAGGCATGACCTTCGGTGCACCTACAGAATTAGAAATTGAACTGGCCGACAAACTTTGCAAAACAGTCCCTGGCATGGATATGGTAAGGATGGTCAGCTCTGGTACCGAAGCCACCATGAGCGCCATTAGGCTAGCCCGAGGTTTTACCGGACGCGACAAAATCATCAAGTTTGAAGGTTGCTATCATGGCCACTCGGACTCCCTACTGATTAAAGCAGGTTCCGGTGCATTAACCTTAGGCGTCCCCAGCTCACCCGGTGTGCCAGAATCACTGGCCGACCACACGGTGACGCTCACCTATAACGATATCGATAGCGTGAAACAAGCCTTTGCTGAAATTGGCTCCGACGTCGCCTGTGTAATACTGGAACCCGTCGTCGGCAATATGAGCTGTATTCCACCCGTTGAAGGTTTTTTAGAAACCTTAAGGCAAGAATGCACTAACAATGGTGCGCTGCTAATTATCGACGAAGTAATGACCGGCTTCCGTGTTCACCCCCAATGTGCCGTAGGCCGTTTTAATATTGACGCCGACTTAATCACCCTAGGTAAAGTGATCGGTGGCGGTATGCCCGTTGGTGCCTTTGGAGGCAAGCGTGAAGTGATGGAACAGATCGCTCCGTTAGGGCCGGTATATCAAGCAGGTACATTATCCGGCAACCCTGTCGCTATGACAGCCGGACTAAAAACTTTGGAGCTACTTTCTAAACCCGGTTTTCACGATGGCATTTTTGCCAAAACTACCCAATTGGTGGAAGGTCTGCAACAACGCGCTGATGCCGTCAATATTCCTATGACGACAAATCATGTGGGCAGCATGTTTGGTATTTTCTTTACAGAAGAAACCTCTGTTACCAACTACCAGCAAGTCATGGCCTGTGATACCGAATGTTTTAATAAATTCTTCCACGGCATGTTGGAAGCGGGCGTTTATTTGGCCCCAGCCGCCTATGAAGCAGGCTTTATGTCAGGGGCACATACAGATGAAGATATTCAATTTACCTTAGATGCAGCAGAGCAAGTATTTCAGCAGCTATAGCCTATAGACTGGTACTCGTATTATGCTGACCGCTATATATTGACTACATTAGTTTGACTAGATAGATCAGCACTAACATTGAGCTGGAGCAGCCATGAGCTTTACACACACCCGCGGAGCCTTCCCCTACACTCGCCTGCGTCGCAACCGGGCCGATGATTTTTCCCGCCGCATGGTCAGGGAATCGGTACTGACACCAGATGATCTGATCTACCCCATGTTTGTACTAGAAGGTAGTGGTCAACGTGAAGAAGTCCCCTCCATGCCAGGTGTGGCACGACTCTCCATCGACCTATTAGTGAAAGAAGCAAAGGAGCTTGCCAACCTTGGCATTCCCGCCATTGCATTATTTCCGGTCACACCCCAAAGCTGTAAAACCCTGTTAGCAGAAGAAGCTTATAATCCAGACGGACTGGCGCAGCGTGCTGTTAAAGCCCTTAAAGATGCGGTACCCGAATTAGGCATTATCACCGATGTAGCGCTGGACCCCTTCACCACACATGGGCAAGACGGCATTATTGATAATGACACCGGCTATGTGCTCAATGACATCACCGTGGAAACACTGACCAAACAAGCGCTATCACATGCCGAAGCTGGCGCCGATATTGTTGCACCCTCAGATATGATGGACGGACGTATCTGGGCAGTTCGCGAAGAGCTGGAAGAAGCCAACCATGTGAACACTCGTATTATGGCTTATTCTGCCAAATATGCCTCCAGCTACTACGGGCCTTTTAGGGATGCCGTCGGCTCTTCTGCCAACATCAAAGGTGGCGATAAAAAAACCTATCAAATGGACCCGGCTAATACCGACGAAGCCCTTCACGAATGCGCACTGGATTTAGAAGAAGGTGCCGATATGATTATGGTAAAACCCGGTATGCCCTATCTGGATATGGTGCGTCGGGTAAAAGATGAGCTCAAAGCGCCTACTTTTGTATATCAAGTGAGTGGTGAATACGCCATGCATGTAGCTGCCTTTGAAAACGGCTGGCTCAATCGCGAACAAATTATTCTGGAATCACTATTGTGCTTTAAGCGTGCGGGGGCAGATGGGATTTTAACGTATTTTGCTAAGGACGCTGCAAAATTATTAAATAAATAACACCGGTCATTGTTTCGCAAACTATTACCCCTCTATCGGAGTTATAAGTGTCACTCGAGCATTATTTTAACGACTACCCTTTGCAACAGGTTCCTGCTGGAACGCAAATCCTTCATCAGGGTGATGAATGCCAGAATTATTTTTTACTGGTTTCAGGCTCTGTGAAAATATTTGCCCGCTCGGCCAATGGCCGAGAGGTAGTGCTTTACCATGTTGCTCCGGGAAAGATCTGTGTATTAACGACTACCTGCCTGTTGGGTGACAAGCGTTTTCCGGCTGAAGCTATCGCTGAATCGGAGTTATCAGTACGAATCATGCCTAAAAGCCGCTTCGATGAATTAATGGAGAACTCGGCAGAATTCCGTCATCAGGTCTTTGAGAACTTTGGCCAACGTATTGGCAGCTTAATAGAAACCATCGAGAAGCTTGCATTGGAAACTCTGGAGCAGCGGCTGGCTAAATACTTGTTACTTCAACCCTGTAATCCGGTTGGGGTCACACATCAGGACATCGCATCAGAGATTGGCTCTGCCCGTGAGGTGGTCAGCCGACATTTAAAACGCTTTGAGGCGCAGGGTTTTGTGAAACTGGATCGAGGTAGTATTGAATTACTTGATAGAACAGCCCTGCACCATTTGATTTAAATCAGAAAACCTCTCTCTTCTCTCCTTTTTCAGCAAAAACTTGACCCTCTCGGTGACTTAGTCACTGAGAACCAACAGTATTCTTTTTAAACTTTCCCCTAACGATGATTCTTAAACCTTTTTGGCGTTAAGTTAAATAAATTTGATAGGAGACTGTAATGAAAAATGAAGGAACTCTGGACCGTATTCTACGGGTGATCGTTGGGCTAGCAGTACTAAGCTTATGTGTTATCGGGCCACAAACCTTATGGGGATTAGTCGGGCTTGTACCACTACTAACTGGACTACTGGGTTTCTGCCCGCTTTATAAAATATTAGGATTAAGCACCTGCCCCCTGAAAAAAAGTAGCTAAGGTAGCTACATTGAAAAAGGTAACGGCGTTGAAAACCAATAATCAAAGTTCACTTTATTGGAATTGGTATTACAGTGGCTTTGCATTGGCGGCCAGCTTTTTATTAGCCATTGTGCTGGTGAAGCCCATTGGGGTATCGACTCAATTTGTTATTTTTGATGGCATTTTAGCTAATGCGATCAACCCTGAATTAGTCACAACAGATGAGACCAGCAAAAGTGGTTACAGCAGTACGAATTCATACCTGAATAAATCCGGCGGAAAATATGCCAAGGCTGTCGCCAACCCAATTAATTATGGTTTTATTTTTGTAATAAGCATGATCGCTGGAGGCTGGCTGGCCGCAAAAACTCAATCAAGAAAAGCTGAGCAGCTCCCCATTTTTCATCGCAGTCGTTTTAGTGGCAATACCCCACTTCGCTTTTGCTTAACTTTTATCGGCGGGATACTTGTTCTCTACGGTGCACGCTTGGCCTGCGGATGCACTAGCGGGCATATGATGAGCGGGATGATGCAAACTGCTGTTAGTGGCTATCTGTTTGCTGCAGCCGCCTTTGCTCTGGCTGTACCCACGGCTATTTTGCTCTACGGCAAGGGAGGTAATGACCAATGAGTATTGTGTTGGCTATTTTATTGGGCGGCTTATTCGGGTTTGTACTTCAGCGTGTCGGTGCTGCCGACCCTCAAAAAATTATCGGCATGCTCACCCTCACTGATCTTCATTTGATGAAAGCTATTCTGATGGCCGTGGGCCTTTCTTCTGGCCTATTGTTTCTTGGGTTGTCATTGGGGTTATTCGACGCAGGCCATATTAAAATTAAATCCATGTATACCGGTGTAATTATTGGCGGCGGATTACTCGGTATAGGTTGGGCTGTGTCGGGCTATTGTCCAGGAACAGGGATCGTTGCCTCCGGTGCTGGCCGCAAAGATGCTTGGGTATTTGTACTAGGCGGCTTGGTCGGCGCAGGCTTGTTTACGCTCAGCTATGGCGCATTAAAAGATACTTTTTTGTTTAATGATTTATTCGGTGGTAAGACTGCTTTGGCGGATGCGGGTGGTAACTTAGCACCTGTTTTTATTATTGGAGCAGTAATGCTAACGGTCGCTGTATTAGCAAAAAAGGCCTACCGGTAAATTCAATATTTAAATTTATGCCTGCTCATATAACTACTCATAAGCAGGCCGGCTATCCTCCATCAATTTATCTAGGTTTATCTGTGCCTGCTTTTTATCTTTGAAATCAACTGTCTCTAACATTTCACATTCATCCCTTTCCATTTCTTCAATATTAGTAGGATAGAGCCTGCAATCTTCAGGGCGATCATCATAAATATCGCAGGTGTATTTTTCCTGATTAGGTATTTTTCTTAACCAAGGGCAACGCTCGATTTTCTCACCTGTTTTTGGGTCCACCCAGATTTTTCCATTACTGACGTATTGGTAAATATCGGGCTTAAAAATTTCCCATAATTCGATTTCACTTTGCGATGCCGACAAACCTCCATTGCTGTATTTGATACAGCATTTGCCACACTGGTTACAGTCTTTCATTGTCACCACTCATGGGCTATGCCCACTTGAAAAAATTCTCTATCCATTAAAACTACTCTTGCTATTAAATACCACTACTCGATAATCTCTGACCTTAACTATCAACCCATAGGATGACAGCATGTATTTAGCCATGAACCGCTTTCAAGTGAATGAAGGGCGGGAAGAGGATTTTATTGAGATTTGGCGCAGCCGTGATTCTTTTTTGGATGTGGTACCCGGGTTTAAATCATTTAATTTACTGCGAGGAAAAACAGAAGGTGACATCACTTTGTTTACCTCGCACTCAGTATGGGAAAGCAAGGCTGCTTTTGAGGACTGGACCCACTCGGAAGCCTTTCGCAAAGCCCATGCAGGGGCGGGAAAAACTTCCGAAGGTATTTATGCAGGGCCACCTAAACTGGAGCTATTTGAAGCCGTTCTCTGATTCAATGCCACTTTATTTAACAAAATAAAGATTTATGCTGATGCGAAGTGCCGAGAGCTAATCGGCCAACAATCTTATCAGGCTCTGTGCATGGGTAGCGGCCTCAGCCCCCAGCTCGGTGAGATAGCCACCATCTACATGGTCTGTTAAGCCTTTATTAAACAGCCTCTCAGCCGCGGCCACAGCGTCTTTTGATGCTTCATGAGTGTGAACCTTTATACCATTCGCTCTAGAATCAAGATTAAATTGATTTAACAGCTTAATTTCTTCAATTATTTCACTGGCATTGATCATTCTTGTTACCTCTAATATACAAGCTATTTAACATACTCTTATTTACAGAAAAATCAGCGATTTTTTTATTATTTCCTGTGGAGTTATACCAGCCTTCTCGCTTAAGACTGAATATCCCGAGCAAAAATAGACTTTAAATAATTAGTTTCCGGTATAGCCGGATGGATGGGGTGATCCGGCCCCTGCCCACCAATCGAAAATACCTGCAACTGACGATGTCGATGTGCTGCCGCAGTTTTGATCACATCCATCAATGTCTGTTGTGGTAGATGCATAGAACAGGAAGCAGAGATTAATGTGCCACCTGGCGCTAAAAGCCTTAAGGCTAATTGATTGGCCTGGTGATAAGCCTTTTCACCCTGGCGCTGATCTTTCTTCCGTTTAATAAATGCTGGTGGATCTAAAACAACAACATCAAATGTTTGCCCGGCATCAGCTAAGGACTTCATAATGTCATTGGCTTTACCCTGCAAACAAGAAAATTGGCCGCCATGTTGACCACCATAGCTATTTAATTCAGCATTTTGTTGTACCATATCCAACGCGTCACCAGACACATCCACACAAGTGACCGATTTGGCACCAGCTGTTGCAGCCTGAACACCCCAACCGCCTACATAGCTGTATACATCTAATACTGTTTTATCTTTAGCAAGCTTTTGTAACTGCTGGCGATTGATTCGATGATCATAAAACCAACCCGTTTTTTGCCCTGTCATCACGGGTGCTAGAAAACGAGTATTATTTTCTTCCAGTTCAACTAATTCTGGTACATCACCTGCAGCCACCTCAACACTTTCAGGTAAACCTTCCATTTGACGAAACGGCCCCTGATTTCTAAAGACAATTCCTTTGGGTGAAAATACTTCATCCAGAGCGGCGATGACATCATCACGCCGTTGATCTATCGCGGCCGTTGTTAATTGTGCTGAAAGGTAATCACCAAAACGGTCGACCACTAGCCCTGGTAATAAATCTGAATCACCAAAAATTGCTCGATAAAAGGGTTTTGAAAAATAAGACTCACGAAACTGGAGGGCTTGCTTTAATCGATTAACAATTAACGACTGACCTAAGTAGCTATTTTTTTCACGACTATAAAGCCTGGCACAAATAAGACTCGCTGGATTTACCACAGCCATAGCTACAAACTTACCAGTGGCATCTTCAACCACAACTTCACTACCTGCGGAAAGTGTTTTCAAGGGCGTTGTAGCAACATCCACCTCATTGCTGTAGATCCACAAATGGCCCGAACGTAATCGGCGATCTGCACCCTTCTTTAAACGAAGTGATCCTACTGCTTTAACGGTGGTGTTATCAGACATAATGTTTCCTCAAACATAGGATTTTTATACTGCCACTTTTGTGCGGCCACAAATAAAAAAGGCTGCCTTTAATAGCAGCCCTCGTTTGATCTATAAGAAGCTTTTAGTTATTCATTTTCAGCAACGGCTTCATAGGCTGCTGCGTCTAACAAACCTTCTAATTCAGAAGGATCAGACATTTTTACTTTAAAGAACCAACCGTCATCATAGGGTGAACCATTAATGGTCTCTGGTGCCTCTTCTAGCAATTCATTGACTGCGATGACTTCTCCTGAAACCGGAGAGTAAATATCTGAAGCGGCTTTCACAGACTCAACCACACCGGCCTCTTCTCCACCTGTGACCGTTGAACCTACTTCAGGCTGTTCAACATAAACAACATCACCTAGGCTTTCTTGAGCATGATCACTAATGCCAACTGTTACAGTGCCATCACCTTCATCCCGCGCCCACTCATGGGTGGCGGCATACTTCAAATTAGACGGAGTTGCGTTCATTGTTGTGTCCTCACCCTTCGTACTTAAATTTGATGCTTAAAACAGCATCATTTGAAACTGCCGCGAATTCTAAACCCGATCGATCTTAAACTAAAGAGTAGAATTAGCCTAAACCCTTAATTTACAAGCCCATCGCCTGGCGAACCAGTAAATTTTTAACTGGCCCCAGTCGATTAATTGTACTCATGCCATCATTTCTGAGAAGTCGAACGGGTAACGGCTGATCTTCAAATAACCGCTTAAAGCCTTCCATCACTGCCATTGTGCCGAGATTGTGTGGCTTGCGACGGCGCTGATATCGTCCAAGAGCCCACATATCACCGGGAGATAACCCTCGACCAACAGCCCGCTCAACTTCTTCCACTAACGTGATGACATCCTGAAAACCCAGGTTAACCCCCTGACCAGCCAATGGGTGGATGGTGTGGGCAGCATCTCCCATCAACGCAATACCCGGAACTACATAATCAACCGCATGACGCTGCTTCAACGGGATTTTATAGCGTTTATCAATCGCGACTATTTTCCCCAAGCAATGACTGCCAGCTTGCTCGAGTGCTTCACAAAACTCATTATCGTCCAGCGCCATTAATGACTCTGCCACTTCTTCCCGCTGTGACCAAACAATGGAACACTGATGGCAATCGCCTTGTTCTGTTTCAAGGGGCAAAAATGCTAGGGGTCCATCGGGTAAAAATCGCTGTCTGGCGGTAAAGTTGTGCTCATTTTCCGTTGTAATCGTGGTAACAATGGCATGGTGGCCATAGTCCCACTGCCTGAGCTGCAAGCCACAAAGTTCTCGCACTTTTGATTGCGCGCCATCGGCAGCAGCTAACAATTTTGTAGTAATGACAGAACCGTCTTCCAATGAAATAACGACGCCATCTTTTGTGGTTTCCAAATCCGTTAGCTTGACGGGACAGAGTAAATCCACATTATCTAACGTCTCTATTTTCTGTAACAAACTATCGACAATTAAGGCATTTTCAACAATATGGCCCAGACTCGGTTGACGTACTTCTGCGCAATCAAACTCAATATGTCCGGTACCATCAGACTCCCAAACTTCCATGCGCTGATATGCACAGGCACGTCGATTGGCAATTTGAGACCAGACACCCACATCTTCCAATAACTGGCGTGAGGGTTCCGTCAGGGCAACAACTCGAGGGTCAAAGTGTTCTGAAAGGTCTGGCATTTGAAAAGGGCGCGCTTCAAGTATGGCAATACGGAGGCATTTTCCCTGCTCTTTTGTAGCCAGTTCTTTAGTAGCTAAAAGCGCAGCAAAAGCAGCGCCCACCATACCGGCGCCAGCAATCACTACATCGTAGTGCTGATTAGCCATGCTGGCTTACCTTCTGAGGTCGATTATTAGATAAAGACTTATCTAACGAAGTGCCCTGAGTTTCTAACCCCATACCTAATCGGGCAAACTGATGGCGAAATAGTGGAACGGCATCTAGTGCCAGCAACCCCAGGTTACGGGCCAAAGCAACAGGAGCAGCACCAATGGAAAACACTTTAGGCAGCAAATCACTGAGCAAGATGGTTTGCTTCTGATCCATCTGCTGCTTTTCAAGGTAGCCCTGCAAAACCTTTAGTTCGCCCAGCTCTGATCCCGTATCAGCAGCTTGCGCTAATTCATTGGCTAGTACTGCAACATCTCGCAGCGCCAGGTTAAACCCTTGGCCCGCCACAGGATGTAAAGAATGTGCAGCATTCCCGACAACAACCATATTACTGCGTACCTGCTCATTACTTGTGATTAATCGAATGGGGTAACTATGGCGGGTACCAACATGCTTAAATTGCCCTAACCTGTGGCCAAAGCGATCTTGCAATAGGGTGAGGAACTCTGATTCTGAAGCAGCAATAACTCTTTTTGCACGCTCAGGAGGTAACGTCCACACCAAAGCCGAGCGATGCTCATTACCCAAAGGCACTTCCTTTATGGGCAATAGGGGTAACAGTGCCATAGGACCAGAATCGGTAAAACGTTCATAGGCAATATTGTTGTGGCTTTGGGATAAAGAAACATTGGCTACGACAGCAACCTGACCATAATCTTTGGTGGTTGCATCAATGCCTAATTTCTCTCGAGTATTAGATTGCGCTCCATCGGCAATGACTAATAGTTTTGTTGTGATATCCAAACCTGTAGATAAACACAACTCCATCCCACCCTGAACTGGACTGACTCCCTCTACAGTTGCTGGCGCAATAATTTCTATATCACCAGCTTGTTGTAATGCTTCCATCAAGACCAAACCAAGCCATTGGTTTTCAACCACATAACCTAGTGCGGGTAAATTTTGTTCTTCTGCGCGTAAACGAGCACTGCCTATATGACCACGATCTGATACATGAACATCTCTAATGTCTGCAAGGCGTGTATTTAATGTTTCCCATAGGCCCAATATTTCAAAAATCTCACGACTGCTATGGGAAAGGGCAGTAGAACGTGCATCAAAACTTGGCTGCAATGAATCGGGTGATGCCGCACTAACAGGAAAAGCCTCAACAACCTGTATTTGCCAGCCCAGGTTCAAGGAAGACAACAATAAAGCCAAACTCGCTCCGACCATGCCTCCGCCAACGATGGTGACATCTGCCTGCTGGCTTGTTGTTGGTTCTTCTTTAGATTGCTCAGACATATAGTTTCTAATATCGCTTAGCTATTTTTTTGGTGCATTTTCTGACATTAGCGCTTCGATGTCCGCCGTCGCTTTGGGAGCATCACTGGTCAAAACCTCGGGGCCTTTGGCCGTCACCAACACATCATCTTCGATACGTATGCCAATGCCTCGCCAACGTTTATGGACATCCTTATTGTCTGGCGAGATATAAATACCTGGCTCTACGGTCATGACCATCCCTTTTTCAAGTAACCGCCACTCATCATCAATTTTATAATCACCCACGTCATGAACATCCATGCCCAACCAGTGGCCAGCCCGATGCATGTAAAAGTGCCTATAGGCTTTTGTTTCTATCAGCTCGTTAAGCTCTCCATCCAGTAAGCCCAGCTCGCGCAATCCTTCGGTAATCACTTGAACTGTCACTTGGTGTGGCTCATCCCAGTGATTATCTTTAGCACAGGCTTTAATACCTGCTAGCTGTGCTTCCAAAACCACATCGTAAATGGCTTTTTGCTCAGCGCTATATTTGCCATTAATAGGGAAGGTTCGGGTGATATCGGCAGCATAATGCTGTAGCTCACAACCCGCATCAATCAAGACAAGATCACCATCTTTGAGCTTGGCACTGTTTTCTACATAATGAAGGATGCACCCGTTTTCACCGCTTCCCACAATACTTCCATAGGCTGGGAAACGCGCACCAGCCATAGCAAATTCATGTTCAATTTCTGCCTGGAGCTGATATTCATATATACCCGGTTTACATATCTGCATGGCTCGGCAGTGGGCTCTGGTAGAGATTTTCCCGGCCTCACGCATAATTTTCAATTCTGCTGCACTTTTGAACAATCTTAATTCATGAAGCAGGTGATCGAGGTCAACAAATTCACCTGGGGGAGTTGCACCGGCGCGTGCTCTTCCACGAATAGTATTGACCCAGTCCATTAAATGGCGATCAAAGGTGAGATCCTTACCCATAGCGTAGTAAACACGGTCTCGTCCCTCTAACAGCCCCGGTAAAATCTCATCGATATCATCAATAGGGAAGGCATCATCTGCACCGTATTTTTCACAGGCGCCCTCTGGGCCGGCACGATAGCCATCCCAAATTTCTCTCTCGATATTTCTATCGCGGCAAAAAATTAAACATTCGCCATGCTCCCGACCAGGCACCAAAACCAATACGGCTTCAGGTTCGGGAAAGCCGGTGAGATAGAATAAATCACTGTCCTGGCGATAGGGGTAATGAATATCCCGGTTTCTGGTTTGTTCTGGAGCAGCAGTTAGAATGGCGATACTGTTATCGGCCATCAGCTCCATCAGCTTTTGCCTACGGCGGGTAAATTCCTGCTTGCTTATCATTCTACTTTTTTGAACTCTCAAATCCTAAACGATGAAGTAATTGGAATAATTAATGGATGGTTCTGGAGCTATTGTCTTCAGTGGCATTCAGTTCTGCATAAATGAGCAAAACCGCCACTCTCACATACTCAACCAGTTCGGTATAGCTGACTTCGTCATCTTCCTCTTCGTTGTCATCGTCAATGGCGCTAACGTGAGAAATAGAAGCCAAATCACCCAGTGCATCCGCAATATCACCCGTGAGTTCAGTTTCAACAGATAAACCTGAGTTACCCAGTCCAAACAAAAAGCCCTGACACCATTCACCCAGTGAGGCTAATCGCTCATTTAAAGAAAAATCATCATCGGGAAGTAAAGGAACAAATTCAAAACCACTGCTGCATATTTGCCCGTAGGTAAACTGATACAAATCAGGCAACATATCACCAAAGTCTTCTACTCTTTCGGGTGGCACATCGAGGAATTCAGCTACTGTAGAGACCAAATCTTCTTCTGATAAGTGCTCACCTCCACTCACCCTGCCACATAACAAGCCATGCAACTCTGCTGGGCTACCGGACATATTGGCACGGATAAATGCATCCGCAATATCATCAAAATTCACGACTACTTCTGTTTCCATTGTCAGCTAAAAGACCATCCTATCACCGTTCATCCCCCCAAGCACGCAGCATGCAGCATCACGGTGATACCGCATAAAAAACGTATTAAAAAAACTCCTTTTGGGCAAGAAGCTAGCTAATATTCCTCGAAATTACCTCAAGATTGTTGACCAATCTATGACCACACAATTATAGTTGGGTTTGAGAGACTCCATCGGCCAAACACATGTCAGATGATATAAATAATATTGAGCAGCAAATTGATCGCCTGATCAACCTTTGTGCACGCCTACAAAAAGACAATGAGTCATTACGTGAGCGTGAAGCCAGCCTGCTAAAAGAACGCAGTAAATTACTGGAAAAAAGTGAAATGGCCCGTAATCGGGTTGAGCATATGATTGTGAGGCTAAAAAACCTCAATACTGAAGGTTGAATGCATGAGCCAGCAAACTGTCAATATCCGCATTCTTGATAAGGAGTACCAGGTCAGCTGCCCTCCAGAAGAACGTCATGCACTGCTTGATTCAGCTAAAGCCTTGGATGAGCAAATGCGTGCTATCCGTAACAGTGGCAGCGTTATTGGCCTGGAACGCATTGCTGTTATGGCCGCACTCAACCTTACCTATGAGCTTGCTAAGCTGGAAGATCAAAAGGAAAATCAGGGTGCGTCCAACGACCTCATCACTCGCCTGGACAAGAAAATTTCTACAGCGCTTCACAGTTTGGAGCAATCCACCGCTTTTTAAGCCCATACTGGGTTATAATACATTCTATGCCCTGGGATATTCGCCAATCGATAAGTCCTCGAGCCGATAATCTGTAACCTGGAAGGTCCAAGCCGGTGCGGTGTGCATGTCCGCATGACGGAAAGCCTAATGTATCGCTGAACCCTCCACCTTGAACCATTGGGTTCAAGGCCAAGTTGATAGCGGTATTCCCGGGGACATATTTACCAAAAAAGGTATCACCCAATTTCTATCCTAGTTATTTGGGTCATTACTCTTTAAGCGAGAGCTTTTTGAATTACAGTTTTTAAAACAATTATGGACAGCAATGCCATACGCCAATTAATGCGAGAACGCAGGCGTTCCCTTTCTGAACAACAACAATCAAAGGCAAGTATTGGGCTTGCTCAGCAATTATCGAATTTGCCTGCATTTTGTCACAGTAAACGTATTGCTTTTTATCTAGCCAATGACGGGGAAATTGATCCATCCATTGCTATGGGTATTGCTGAAGCAGCAGGAAAACAATGCTATTTACCTGTACTACACCCCTTAAAACAAAGTCGTCTGTACTTTGCTCAGTATAGAAATGGTGATCCATTAGTTGTGAATCGATTTGGCATCAAAGAACCCAGTTTAAAAACAGCACAGATCACCCCTCCCCTGGGAATAGATTTGATCCTGCTCCCCTTGGTTGCATTTGACCGCAATGGAAATAGGTTGGGCATGGGCGGTGGTTTTTATGACAGAACCCTAGCCCAACAAAAAAAGCTTACTCGACTCATTGGGTTAGCCCAAAGTTGCCAGGAAACTGATAAGATTACGCACCAACCGTGGGATATTGCTTTACAAGCAATCGTGACAGATAAGACCGTCATCTATCCCAACAAAGGTCATTAAGCTGAAAGATAAAATACGCATTTTTAACTATTCACTGTAATTCATAACATTATTTATAAGAAGTACCGCCATGAGAAAAACTAAGATCATCTGCACCATCGGACCTGCTACAGAATCATTTGAAATGCTGGAAAAACTCGCCGAAGCAGGCATGAATGTGGTGCGATTGAATATGTCCCATGGCGATCACGAATCTCATGCCAAAGTGATTAAAGCAGTACGCACACTCAACAAAAAGCAAAGCCATCCCATTGCCATTTTGATGGATACTCAAGGCCCGGAAATTCGTACCGGTGACATAAACAACGAGCTTGATCTGAAAAAGGACGATGTTATTTCAGTGGTTGCCCGGGGTGAGGATGACGTAGAAGCCAGCTCCATTCGTATTAATTATGAAGATCTGATTCACGATGTACAGATTGGCGACATGATTACGGTAGATAACGGTCTGATTAATCTTGAGATACTGAGTAAAGAAGACCGAGTAATGCAGTGTAAAGTTATCGATGGCGGTGTACTGAAAAGTAAACGCCACGTTAATTTACCGGGTATCCGAGTTAACCTCCCTGCTATTACGGAAAAAGATAAACGCGATATCGAATTTGCCATGGAGCAGGAAGTGGACTTTATTGCTCTATCTTTTGTTCGAGATGCAGAAGACATCCACCAACTCCGCAAACTGCTGGGCGAAAAAGCAGACAAAATAAAAATTATTTCTAAAATTGAAGACCAGGAAGGCGTTAAAAATATCAGTGATATTGTTGATGTTTCCGATGGTGTCATGGTGGCCCGGGGAGACCTCGGTGTAGAAATTGCCATCGAAAAACTTCCAAGAGTTCAGCGCCGGATTATTCGTCTTTGTGCTCAGCGCGGCAAGCGCGTGATTGTGGCAACACACATGCTCGAGTCCATGATCGAAAACCCAATCCCTACCCGTGCTGAAGTAACGGATGTTGCCAATGCTGTTTATGAAGAAGCCGATGCCATTATGCTGTCTGGTGAAACCACCATCGGCAAATATCCCGTCAAGTGTGTTGAAATACTCGCACGAATTGCCGGCTCCATCGAACACAGCCCCGGCCTGCAATTTACCAAAGACCTGGAACTGAAAAACGATAAAGAAGAAATTGCAGCTGCTGCGGTAAAACTGGCTGAATCAATTAATGCCAAAGCGATCATCGTGCCTACCAGGCGCGGACGCATGGCTAACTATGTGACTAATTGCCACCCACAAACACCGATTATTTGTGCTTTTACCAACGACAGCAGAACCCGGCGACAACTAGTCATGAGTCGTAACGTTCTGAGTTTCAGAATTAACTTTAGTGATGACCCAGAGAAAACCCTGGCAAAGGCTGCAAAAATCCTGATTGAACGCTCGGAGTTCTCTCCAGAAGACAGACTTGTAGTCATCTCCGATGCATTAGCCGGCTCAGGTATTGATGCAATTCAAATTCGCCAGCTAGGTGATTTGTTAACCGTTGAAACTGAATAACGACAAAAATATTAACAAAGGGTGGGCAACCCAGCATGGGAATGAGCATGTATAAAATTGCTTATAAAAAAATTGTTCACCCAATATTTACTGCACCAATAACATTCGCTTTCTTCATAAGCCTAAGCGCCCTACTAGCACCGTTATCTGGCCAAGCATCTCCCAGTAAAAATCTCACGGATCATTTATCTGCCACCAATGTTATTTTATTTATTGGCGACGGAATGGATGAACACCAAATTACTATGGCCCGTAATTATCTCTATGGCCCAAAGGGATTATTTGCCATGGAGCAAATGCCCATTCGCAGTTCAGTCAAAGTGCAAACCCTTCGCGAAGACAATTCGAAACAATTTAGACATATTGCAGACAGCGCTAATACGGCTAGCACCCTGGCCACAGGGGTGCTGACCAGCAAGGGAAGAATTGCTACTACTGCACTAACAAACCATGCACTGCCAACTATTCTTGAAGATGCACAACGGGCAGGTTACCGGACCGGGATAGTTACAACAGCTAGTCTTACCGATGCTACACCTGCGGCCTTTGTATCACATTCACCACATCGTGATTGTGAGAGCCCTGAAGATATGGAGGCCAGACATCCCTTTATTCCACCAACACAACAATGTACTCACAATCAAAAAAAGCGAGGTGGCCAAGGATCTATTGTCGAACAATTAATTAACAACAATGTAGATGTTTTATTGGGTGGTGGTAAAAAATATTTTAAGCAGTCTGTCGCCGAGAACACTTTTATCGAACAAGCCCAGAATAAAGGTTATACCCTCTTGCAAACGCTGACAGATATTCAGGGCACACCCAATCACTCCAAATTGCTCGGGTTATTTGCTAAAAAACATCTTCCAACAGAATGGATCGGTGAAAATTACCATCGAGCAGAAAAGATTAAGACGGATACCAATGGCAATGCCATTTACCCAAAGCTGTTTAGCTGCACCACTAATACTCGGTTCAAAAATATTCCAACACTCAGCCAAATGACTGATAAAGCATTACAAACTTTATCTCACAACAACACCAAAGGTTTTTTTCTCATGGTGGAAGGGGCCTCTATCGATAAACAAGCCCACAAAAGAAATCCTTGTGGACAGATCGGCGAGCTTCGTGCTTTTGACGAATCAATTTCCAAAGGAAGAGAGTTCGCTTCTAAATTCTCTAATACTCTCATGATTGTCACTGCAGACCACGGTCAAGCCGGGCAAATAGTTCCTCTACCTGAAAGCTATGAACTTGTTAGTAACGCCGTTACAGCACCCCAATACCCTACTGGCTATTACGCTGTACTAAAGACCTTATCAGGAGAACTAATGGCAGTGAGCTATGCTACAAACTCATCACCTCAAGGCTTTTGGGAAATGCATACCGGCACTAATGTGCCAGCGTTTATGGAAGGGCCTGGGTTAAAAAATATACCGATTACTATTAATCAACGTTATATCAATAGCCTTATGCGGCAACACTTAAAGCTAGAACCTGTTAAGTGAAACGACTGACATTTTCCGTAAATATTTTTTCAGAAACACTGCTTAAAACTCAAAAACTCAGTTTAAAAAAACCTGATAGGCGGGATTATCGGTCTCATCAACCCAGGTGTAACCTAGCTCATCAAGGAAAGCGGCTACTTTCTTACGCTCACCAGCTGGCACCTGTAAACCTGCCAGGACTCGCCCATAGGCTGCACCGTGATTGCGATAATGGAACATGGAAATATTCCAGCGTCCACCAAGCTTATTCAAGAATTGCATTAATGCGCCAGGGCGCTCTGGGAATTCAAACCGGTACACCACCTCATCGGTAGCTTCTTCAGCACGCCCACCGACCATATGGCGAATATGTAATTTAGCGATTTCATTATCGGTCATATCTACCAAAGGATATCCCTTGCCCTTAAGGTCAGACACTAACTGAAGACGATCGTCATCAGATATTACTTGTATGCCCACAAAGATATGCGCCTGGGAAGGATCGCCCATACGGTAATTAAATTCGGTGATATTACGCTTGCTAAGTGCGGCACAGAACTTCTTAAAACTGCCAGGCTGCTCAGGAATCGTCACGGCCAAAATGGCTTCGCGCTTCTCACCTATTTCCGTACGCTCAGAAATATAACGCAGCCGATCAAAGTTGATATTGGCACCACTGTCGATGGCCACAAGTGTTTGCCCTTGCACGCCATTGCTCTCAACATATTTCTTCAAGCCAGCCACGCCCAGTGCACCCGAAGGCTCACAGATGGACCGAGTATCATCAAAAATATCTTTAATGGCCGCACTGATCTCGTCAGCAGAAACTGTAACCACCTCATCTACAGTATCTTTAAGTACTCGAAATGTTTCTTTGCCGATTTGAGCAACAGCAGTGCCGTCGGCAAAAATTCCCACATGCTTCAGACGCACTCGCCGCCCGGCATCCAATGCTGCTTTTAAGCAGGCCGCATCATCTGGCTCCACAGCGATAACCTTCACATCAGGGCGAACGTATTTAATATAAGCGGCCATACCTGCACAAAGACCACCACCGCCAACGGGAATAAACACCGCATCCAATGGGCCAGAAACCTGACGCAGGATTTCCATCGCAATGGTGCCTTGACCTGCGATGACATCCGGGTCATCAAAAGGGTGGATATAGGTCATACCCTTTTCCGCCACTAACTTCTGGGCATAATCCGAGGCATCATCATAGGTATCACCTCGCAGCATTACTTTGGCACCAAGGGCTTTTACCGCATTCACTTTAATCTGAGGTGTTGTATTCGGCATAACAATGGTGGCTTTAACCCCCATTTTTTTTGCCGACATGGCTAAACCCTGAGCATGATTACCCGCAGAAGCAGCTACCACACCCTTGGCCAATTGCTCCTCACTAAGCGTTAGCATCTTATTGTATGCACCACGAAGCTTGAACGAAAATACGGGCTGCAAATCCTCTCGCTTCAGCAAAACCTTATTGCCAATACGTGAAGAAAGTTGCGCCGCCTCATCAATAGGTGTTTGCACCACCAAATCATAGATACGGGCGTTAAGAATACGTTTTACGTAGCTTTCTGGCATTTTTCAAAGTGCGCTTTTGTTGGAAGTTATTGTTAAAGGTTGCTGTTAAAAGCTATTTTTTAACCGGATAAAACCAATAGTAAAGGCAAAGCCTGTGCCGATCCACATTATCTGTCCTTTCAGATCATGATCCGTATAATAATCCTCTACATCAACCACTCGCCGAACAGTCCCTATCATGACATCAGACACAAACCTCAGCCCACAAGATGCCCTAAAAAAAGCCGTAGCCCAAGCTGCTGTGGATTACACCCTGAGCAAAATTGATGACACCAGTATCGTTGGTATCGGTACAGGCTCTACTGCCAACTTTTTCATTGATTTACTGGCAGAGCATAAAGCTAAAGTTGCGGGAACTGTTGCTAGCTCAGAAGCATCAGCCGACCGGTTAAAGCAGCATGGCATTCCTGTATACGATTTAAATACTGTCGATGAAGTGACTATTTATGTCGACGGCGCCGATGAAACTAATCCGCACCTGGAATTAATTAAAGGTGGAGGCGCTGCACTAACACGAGAAAAAATAACTGCAGCTGTCGCTAAAGAATTTTTGTGTATTGCCGATGGCTCCAAGTGGGTAGATAACTTAGGGGAATTTCCCCTGCCCGTTGAAGTGATTCCTATGGCTCGCAGCCATGTGGGAAGAGAGTTAGTGAAACTGGGAGGTGACCCCGTTTATCGTGAAGGTGTCATTACCGACAATGGGAATGTGATCATTGATGTTCATCACCTCCACCCCATTAGCCCTGTTCGGAAATTAGAAGAAAAAATAAATAATATTACTGGTGTGGTAACGAATGGTTTGTTTGCACTAAGGCCAGCAGATGTATTGATGTTAGGTACTGGAGATGGAATTAAGACTATTTATGCGAAAGAATGATAGTTTATGTAAATAATATACGAGCCAGTTGTAGTATCTAATACAACCCGGCCCGCCCCATTAAAAAACTATAAAGTACAACTCATATCCTCACCACAACACATGGGTGATTTTATTTTCCCATGATCATTAGGGCATTTAGATATTTGTACTTTTCTACCGTCATCAAGCTCTAAACTGTCATCAACCAACGGAACACCGCACTTACCACAAGTCGCATTTACACTCATACCGCATTTCGAACATTCATAAGTTGCCATTTGATTTCCCTTTATAAATAAACAAAAAAACATTTATGACAATTAAATAGTATAGATGATTTTTTTATTGCGCTCTTAGTTTCTAAAAATCACAACGTCTCAAATTAAGATTACATAACTTCTAACGGGGGCTCATTCAGCGCAGCAAACTGCTCCCTCAATTCCAGAATATGTTCACTCCAATAACGAATGGTATTAAACCAGGGGAATGCCATGGGAAACGCAGGGTCTTGCCAGCGTTTGGCAAGCCAGGCGGCATAGTGAATCATTCTTAGGGTACGCAGGGCTTCCACCAAACGAAGTTCTCGAGGATTAAAATCAAAGAACTCGTTATAGCCATCAACGATTTCCGATAACTGCGCTGTTTGGCGATCACGCTGCCCGGACAGCAGCATCCAAATATCCTGCACGGCAGGGGCCATGCGAGCATCGTCCAAATCTACAAAGTGGGCATTGTCATCTCGCCACAAAATATTTCCAGAATGACAATCACCATGGACACGAATATGTTCAACTGTGCCAGTGTTTGCAATGGTTTCATCCACGGCCTGCATCACATCATGTATCAAGGAGTCGTAGGAGGCTTTTAGTTCTTGCGGAATAAATTGCTCACTAATAAGTGTTGATGCTTCATGGCCAAAGGTTTGGCTATCCAGTGTGGGACGATGTTTGAAGGGATTTACCGCACCAACGGCATGCATTCGACCTAACAGCTTACCCAACAGATACAGATTATCGAGATTATCCAGTTCTGGTCCATGACCACCCTTTCGAGGAAACAAAGCGAACTCAAATCCCTGGTATTCAAAAAGGCTGTCACCGGCTGCATTAGTTAGCGGTGCAACCACGGGGAGTTCTTGTTCTACCAATTCAAAGCAAAACTGGTGTTCTTCAAGAATTTGTTCGGTGCTCCAGCGATTGGGACGATAAAATTTGCCGATAATCGGTGTTTCACCTTCGATACCGATTTGGTAAACCCGGTTTTCGTAGCTATTTAGGGGGAAGAACCGTCCATCACAGATATGCCCCTGGCTCTCCATTGCATCCAGAATAAAGTCTGGTGTTAGGGTATCAAAAGGGTGCGAAAGCGGATCTATATCAGCATGGCTTTTAGCCAAATGGGGCTCTTCTACTGCTTTATTCCCATCTGGCTCATCCATCTTTTCTAAGCTCACTTAAGTCGGTTCATATTTAAACTGATAGCTACTATGTCTTATCTGTACGTCAACTGTGGACAGCTCAATCATTGCTTGTCGCAATAAGCTTCTGATTGCGTTTTACCAGTGGAATAACAATAACCAAAGCAAGAATCCATGCAACGCCAGCAAACATATAGGGCAATACGTAACTACCGCCAACGACTAAAGAACCTACGATGGCAATACCAGCAACATTGCCGATAATTTGCATGGTACCGATTAACGGCGTGTATTTACCACTGCTATCGAGCTTAGCGGTTAACCCCATGCCGTAAGCCGCAGCAAAATTCCATGCACCCCCAACAAGGCAAAAAGCAAAGATCAGGCTAATTTGCTCTGGCCAAAGCTGGAAGACACCCATGACCAAAATAGTTGCAGCTACTCCTAAGGCAATCACCATAGGCTTGGTAAAACCCGAACGAGAGTCCATCAACGCAGCAATTAAAGAACCCAAGCCGCTAGCCAAGACAAGAATAATCATCACACCGCCGCCCTCTGTGGCTGCAAAATCTAGGCGGGAAGCAATCGGCTCAATGGAGTTGCGTACTGAACTGCCGCCCACAAACACCAACAACAAAATAAACAGTGCAACGAAAACAGCGATAGGATTCTGCTCAGTCATAGCACTTTTTAAGCTAGCTCGTTTTCCATTTCTGGGCATCATCGTACCCAATAAGATACTTATAGCTGACAGGCCCGCAACCACCATTAAAACTTCGTGAAATGTCGTTCCTCTAATAACAATGTTAGGTAATTGGTAACTGACCAAAGCAACCATGGCAGTTTGTGCTGTAAGCGCCAACCCATAATTACAAGTAGGGTTATTAGCATCGCCTAAACAGGCAATAGCAACAGCATAACCAATACCAGCAAAGAACCCGGCCAATGCCTGACAAATCAATAGGGTAGTAAAACCTGAAACAAAAATGGGCAGTAAAAAGGCCAACAGGCTCATAAACCCACTGATAAAGATCAGCCTCTGCCAATGGGCGATACGAATAAATAAGACCGAAATAATGGCCGCTAATGATGCACCACCCAAAAAGAGCCCACCCAATAGCCAAACTTGTGATTGCTCCAGGCTAAGATCTTTTACTGCCAGACCCAACATCAGCGGCATATTGATGAAATACATCATGGTACAAACACTGATTAATATTGCTGCGAAACGCACTTTTACACTATTTACATCAACACGTTTTTTTTCGAACAAAATTGAAGACATTTACTTACCCTAACTGACGAACCCTAATCCACTAGCCCTAAAGCTGTGTTGTTAAAGATTGATTATTAAAAATTAATAGTCATATAACCATAAACAAAAAACGATGCGTACTTTGATGGCTGACCAGCCAAATGTCCAGATGGCTTATTAACCAAGCCGTGTTATAGGCTGATTTGGAGGAAAAAACTGTCATCGTTTTGTCATAAAAACACCATTTAGCTGACATATACGGAAATTATCGTTGCACCCATGACAAAACAAATGAAAAAAAAGAGAACATGTTATGAACAACATAAATGAAATACTAATGAAACAACAAGCCCAAAACTCCTATGACAAGAGCTTTTACGTAGAAACAGATCCATCAGGTGAGAAAATTTACCACTGGATAGATACTCGCGTGGATATGCTCTCAAGCAGCAAACTATGGAGTATCCTGAGCCTATATGAAGAATCAAATACAAATATGGATACAGCATTTGCCGACGCTATTACTAGCGAGCTAGTTAATCGTAATGATTTTGATAGCCGCCCTCTTTTAAGAATTCAATAATCAACATACCTAACTAATACGAGCAACTTCTCCTACTATTTTCCCAGCTACCCCCTATACAATTCCCCTTACCGTCTTCCTATCCACTGTTATGCTTCTTCCACAAACTCAAAACGCTTAACAGTTTTACCATCACGCTCAATTACTTCATCAAACATGGACAGTGGACGAATCCAAAGGCTATTGTCTTCCTTAGTGCTATCCCCATATTTGTTACTGCTTTTATAGAGAGCACGGTAAACCACATGCTCTTCTTCCGTTTCGCTGTGACGTGCGGTATCAATGACTTCGTATAGATTGCCTTTGAAGTGCCGGTATATGCCTTTTTTGATCATTTACCCTTAACCCTTGTTGATTTGACACGAGCTACTGTTTTAAATAATAAAGTGAATAAACCCTTAAAAAAATAAAGGTGGAACTATATGTATACAGGGCGCTACCTAGATGATTTTTCTATCGGAGAACGCTTTAAAGCCGATAGCTTCACTCTGGATGAACCAAAAATTCTTGAGTTTGCCCAAAAGTATGACCCTCAAACCTTCCATACAGATAAAAAAGCTGCAAAAGATGGCCCCTATGGAGGGCTAATTAGTAGTGGCTTTCAGACGCTAAACCTTTGCTTTTGCAAAATGGTGCAATCTGGAGTTTTTAACACTGTCTGTATGGGAGGCCCAGGAATTGATGAAGTTAGATTTTTGTTGCCAGTACGCCCTGGTGACACAATTCAAACAGAAGCGGAAATACTATCAATAAAATCCTCAAACTCTAAGCCCGACAGAGGTGTTATGCGGATACAGTATCGAGGCTTCAATCAGAATAGCGAAGAAGTCATCAGCTTTATCATCATTATGATAGGTAAACGTAATATCTAATCACCGCTCTACTACATGTGTTTCCACAGAAATTATATCCACCAACTCCACCGTCAGTTTATCTCCTGGATATATCGGCCCCACTCCAGCCGGAGTCCCTGTTAGTACAATATCGCCCGGCATAAGAGTGAAAAATCTTGATATATAAGCAATCAATGGCAACACTGGGGTGATCATATGGCTGGTATTCGATGACTGCTTCACCTCACCATTAATGGTTAAGCGCAACTCCAGATCTTGTAAATCATCCACTTGTGATCGATCAACAAAAGCTGATGCCGGACACGCACCATCAAACCCTTTGGCTTTATCCCAGGGGTGACCTTTCTGTTTAAACTGATTTTGTAGATCGCGTAAGGTAAGGTCTAAAGCTACTCCCACACCAATAATGGCATCAGCGGCTTGCTGTTCAGTACAGTCGGCTAGCTGCTCTCCAATCAAAATGGACATTTCCACTTCGTGGTGACAACTACCAAACTCTACTGGAATCGTTACAGGCTGCTCCAAGGGCACTAAAGCACTGGCGGGCTTAAGAAAAAGAACCGGCTCAGCGGCCTGCTGACTGTTCATTTCTGCCACATGGTCACTGTAGTTAAGACCAACGCATACCACTTTACCGACAGGAATTTGTTGTGAGCCTCCATCGGCAAAATGAATACTGTGATCAAAATAGCGCACTGCTGGACTCCTGGTTTTAGTTTAAGGGCTCTTAATTTAAGTTAAACATGCCAATGGCTTTATTATTTAGCTAAAAATGGGCTAAGGGCTTTTTATTTCGCTAAGGGCTTTTGCCATCATTTAACGCCAACCACCCCTTAACAATACGGTAGATATACCAAAGGCCAACCACTGCCCAAATCAAAAATCCTACGAGAACAATCACCAACAGCCAACCGAGAATGACGCCAATCAATGCATACCAAAAGGTTTTTATTTGCCAGCTAAAGTGATCTTCAAGATAAGTGCCCTTTACTTCATCTCGTTTAAGGTAATTCAGTATCAGGCCAGCAATAGCAGTGAGTCCTACAGCCAAACTAATCGCTTGAAGGATATAAACCAATTGGGTCAGATTTTTTAGCTTATCGTCAACGGCAGCTTCTGCCGTTCCTACAACCTCTACTGACTGTTCTAATGGTTGAGGCGTATTGTTACCGTCCTTGTTCGCGTCTTCAGTCATCTTTTTTCCTATTAGCTTTATTCAAGGAACTGTTACTACATTAAAGGGCATCAACCACTTTGCCAGGATTCATAATACCCTTTGGATCGAATACATGTTTAATCTGGCACATAAGCTGCAACTCAGTTTCAGAACGAGTGTAGCCCAGGTAATCTTTTTTCAACAAGCCAACACCGTGTTCAGCAGAAACACTGCCATTAAACTCTTTGATCAAAGCGGCAACTTGCTTGCTGACACCTCCGCAACGCTCGGTAAATTCTTCCACTGAAAGATCGTCCGGCTTGAGAATATTTAAGTGAATATTCCCGTCACCAATATGGCCAAACCAAACGATTTCAAAATCCGGATACTGCTCTGCTACCAGCACATCAACCTTTTCAATAAAGGCAGGCATTTGTGACACACTGACGCTGATATCATTTTTATAGGGCTTCCATTGGGAAATAGTTTCAGACATATCTTCACGCAATTTCCAAAGATTCTCTGCCTGAGACAAGCTTTGACTGATCGCACCGTCTTCCACCCAACCCTGCTCCATACAGGTTTCAAACAGTTCCATGGCACGCTCTAAATCAGCTTCAGACAGCTGCTCAAATTCAATCAAAGCATAAAAGGGTGAGGCTGTTTCAAATGGTGCTGGCACCTCACTGTGTGCGATGACCTTTTCCATGCCGTTGTGAGTAAAAAATTCAAAAGCGGTGAGATCCATACCGTCATTAAAGGTTTTTAATACCCCCATAATACTGGGGAAATCCACCACCCCAAGTACCAAAACAGTGAGCTCTTGAGCCTTACGGGTCAAACGTATAGATGCTTCGGTAATAATGCCGAGCATACCTTCAGAGCCAATAAATAAATGACGGAAATCCAACCCGGTATTGTTTTTTACCAAACCCTGGTTCAACTCTAAAATATTGCCATTACCATCAACGACTTTCAGGCCCATGACCCAGTCGCGGGTCATGCCATAGCGAATGACCTTGATACCACCTGCATTGGTGGCAATATTCCCACCAATCTGACTCGACCCAGCAGAGGCAAAGTCAACGGGGTAAAACATCCCCTGCTCTTCGGCAAACTCTTGTAGCTGTTGAGTCACCATGCCGGCCTCTACGGTGACAATGCGGTCTACCTCATTGAAAGCCACCACTTTTTTCATTCGATCCATGGCAATAACAATTTCGCCATCTTTAGAAACGGCACCACCACTCAAACCTGTACGCCCACCAGATGGCACCACAGCAAGGTTTTCAGCATTAGCCAGCTGCACAATGGCCTGCACCTCTTCCGTGCTGCCAGGCAAAACCACGACACCAGGGGAAGCTTCCCAAACAGTGGTTCTATCCACACCATATTGCTGGAAAGACACTTCATCGGTCAGCACTCGCTGCTCACCAACAATGTCACACAATTTTTCCAAAATAGTGGCTGGAATATTCTTGGGCGAACCAGAAGCGGACATCTTAAACATCTCCAAAAAGGGCAGTTATCAAGGGGCGTGCATGTTATCATAGCCGCCCTTTTTTGAGATAGATTAACTGCCTACGAAGTTAGTCGTAGTGCAGCCACTGAGGACAGCATGGGCAACCTTTCTTTAGACTCTTCATTGGGCTTTTCATTAGACAAAGCCAAGATCAAGTTTTTACTGCTCGAAGGTGTTCACCCTTCCGCTGTAGCAACTCTGGAAGCTGCTGGGTATACCAATGTGGAATATCTGAAATCAGCTCTGCCTGAAGATGAGTTAATCGAAAAAATTAAGGATTTCCATTTTGTCGGTATCCGCTCACGCTCCCAACTCAGTAGCAAGGTGTTTGAGGCAGGGAAAAAACTGATTGGCGTCGGTTGCTTCTGTATCGGCACCAATCAAGTTGACCTTCAAGCAGCCACAGAACACGGTGTGGTTGTCTTCAATGCACCTTATTCCAATACCCGCAGTGTTGCAGAATTAGTCATTGCTGAAACCATTATGCTGATGCGCGGCATTCCAGAAAAAAGTGCAGCAGCACATCGCGGCACCTGGCTAAAATCTGCCGCAGACTCCTATGAAGTTCGCGGTAAAACCCTGGGTATTGTTGGCTATGGAAATATTGGCAGCCAAATCAGTGTGATGGCTGAATCTATGGGTATGCGCGTCAAATTTTACGATGTCGTCACCAAGCTGCCCTTGGGCAATGCAGAACAAGTGCCCAGTCTGAAAGCACTGCTAGGCAGCTCTGACGTCGTTTCACTCCATGTTCCCGATACCGATGCCACCCGATACATGATGGGCCCAGAAGAGCTAGGTGCCATTAAAAAAGGCGGCATATTGATTAACGCGGCACGAGGCCAAGTTGTCGATATCGATGCCCTAAGTGCATTACTGGAAAGCAAGCACCTGTCCGGTGCCGCTATTGATGTGTTCCCAACAGAGCCAAAATCAAATCAGGAAGAATTTGTTTCACCCCTGAGACAGTTCGACAATGTCATCCTGACACCACATATCGGCGGTTCAACTCAGGAAGCGCAAGAAAACATTGGCCTTGAAGTGGCTGAAAAAATGGCCCGCTACAGTGATAGCGGAACAACCATTAGCGCAGTTAACTTCCCACAGGTTTCTCTACCGCCTCACACTGGCACCCACCGCCTATTGCACGTACACCATAATGTACCCGGTGTAATGACAGCAATTAACCAAGTATTCTCTGACAACAATATCAATATTTGTGGGCAACACCTGCAAACTACAGAAAAAGTGGGTTATGTAGTTTTGGATGTCGATGCTGAATACAGTGATATTGCACTGAAAGCATTAAAAGGTATTGAGGGAACCATGCGTTGTCGGGTGCTTTTTTAAAATTAACAAAAGTTAATGATGATGACCCTATTGATTTGAATTATGTATAAAATATCTGATAGATAAGAATTGCTACATTTATGACTGCAATGACAATGTTGAAAGATGCTATGCGGTTATTGCTTTTACTTACTTCTTGGATTTGCTTATGCTTAAGCAAATCAATTTTTCTTTCATGCTCTGCTTTAGCATCTGGGTCACCAAAACCTCCACCGCTTTCATGAAATGAGACTAGTTCTTCTAGCTCATTTTCTATTTCTTTAGACTTAAACATATTCTCTCCTTCGAATATGGCAGTTAAATATACGTCAGATCAATAGGGCAAGGTTCACTGATCCTTTAAACTAACAAATTCCTTTAAATATTTTTTCTCTTAACCAAACAGTTTCATTCACCATTTGATGCTGAGCACCATGAATAATTTCAATATCTATATTCTTAAATTTTTTTCTCAAAACCTCTAAATTATATTCCCAATCCACCGTATTATCGCAATCGCCTTGTATTACTTTTAATGGGTAATCATTTGGAGGTAATGCTGCAAACTCTTCTGTCCAACGCTTCATCGAAGCCACCCACTCAATAGAAATATAGAAGGTTTGCAATGGATCATCATTGGCTAAAAACTGATTAAATGCTTCATCGGCAGTATTTGGATATAACTTTCTTTTTGTTTTGCTCAAAAAGCGATGCAATAATTTATAAGTGAAGAGGATTTTCTTCCAACTTCTCGGATGAATCAACGGCGCAAATACGGCCACACCCTCAAGATAATTTTGATAATGATAAGGTTTAGCCGCCATAATATATTTAATTAGAATGGCACCACCTGTGCTTTGACCAGCTGCTTTCCATGGCTTTGGGAAATTACTTTCACAATGGTGAAGAAGGTCTGAAAACACATCGACATAATGATCAAAGCTCTCAATCGTCACCCGCTCACCACTGGATAAACCGTGGCCGGGCAAATCAAATGCCACTACCGCATAACCTAGCTTTAAAAAATGATGTATCAAATGCCCATAGAGGCCAACATGATCAAAATAGCCATGAACAACAAAGTACGTCCCTATTGGGTTTTCAGGTACCCAATAGTGCGTAGCAATTTGAAAACCCTTAGATTCAAACTTCCCGACACAGTGGTGAACATGCTCTTCTGTGTCAAAAAACAAACTATAATGCTCTAGGTAACGTACCTCATCAGCCGTTTTCTCCACACGGTCCAGTGCTAGGTCAAAGCTTAATACTTGCAACCTATCACTAACATCTTTTAACTGTGCTGAGGTGATCGCCATTAATTGTTTATTCCACTTTTTAGCTAGACTTGCTCCTCTAGCCTCAATTATCTATCCCCGATCTAAATAGGCTATCTGAAGTATATTTTTACTTTGCCTATAATCGCAGAGCATATTTTAATAACAAGTATTTTAGCCATAAATCTCTCTATACAAAGCACTACAGGCACCAAGAGTAGGCTGACTAGAATCGGTATACTGGGCACTAATATGAAAAAGTCCGATAAAAAAATAGAAAATGCCATAAAACTAGCATTAACCAATGTATGTGAAGAAGCACTTGAAACCATTGAAGGGTTTCAATGGATCACCCATACCGTCAACTATAAGAATTTCCCCAGCTCTCTATCTATTTTATGTATGTTCGATAACCCTGAAAACTTAATAGCTGCTAAGGCATCGGAAAAAGACAACCACTTAAAGAGCTGGATTGAAAAAGAACTCGCCGGACAAAATATTATTATTCGAAATATAAACTCTGTAGTGAGCTTTGACACTGAAGAGCGCATCCATTAATACTTTACAGTGAACCTTTGGGCAGAAAAGGGTCTTAAAAATATTACCTATTAAAAAGACAGTAGGCTATGTCGTGAAAAATACTCTTTTAATTTCACTTAGTTTAACAAGCCTACTACTGATGCAGGCTTGTTCAAATACAACACCAACAACAAAGATTGACAAGCCTTCCCAAGCTACAAATTCTACTCCCTCTGCTGCAATCACACTTAATAAAGCCTATTTTAAAAATAAACTTATTATTGAAAAAGACAACAAAAAAGGCACTGTAAAAATTTCGACCGCAAATGGTTTTAATAAAAAGCCCAGAAACAAAACCAACGCTTGGGCAAACAACTATATAACGGCATTAATTGATAAAAAACCGGGCACACAACCTATCAAATTAACAGCCTGATTAAATATAAATATCACGATAAACATTTGTACAAAGAAGTAAGTTACAACACTGGATCAGAACCTAAAACAAAACAGGCTTCTATTTTAAAGCATGATATTTCTTGCCTTGGAAGTGCCTATAGCGGCTGTATACACACCGAGCATGTAGCCTTTAGTATTGATTCAACATTGATAGAAACCATGGCTGGAAATTACTCCGAAGATACACAAAATAAATGGGGCTATAAATTATCGCCAAGAAAAGGTCGAGATTATTTTGCCTATTTATTTATTGCCGAAATCGCTGCACTCGTTGAAGCTGTAGCTGAAAACAAGTAACCTAAAATAAGTAACTTAAAAAAACCCTTCATTAATAACCTCAAACAAAAAGGGCGGCTAGACTTAGAAACCAAGAATTAGCCGCCCTTTTATATAGAACTATGATCTAGAAAAAAATAATCCCCAGAAAATAATACCTAGAAAAAGATAATACCTAGAAAATAAAATCAGCTTAATTCTCCGCTTAAATAATTTTTATACATTTTTTCCTGACTTATTGGCTTAATTTTTGGTGCATTTCCTGCTGTACCGAACGCTTCATATCGTGCAACACAAATATCGGTCATAGCAGTGACTGTTTCCTTCAGATATTTACGCGGATCGAATTCTGCTTTGTTGTTCCCTAAGAAACGACGAATCGCGCCCGTTGACGCCAAACGTAAGTCAGTATCGATATTTACTTTGCGAACACCGTGCTTAATGCCTTCTACAATTTCTTCTACTGGCACACCGTAGGTTTCTGGAATTTCACCACCGTATTCATTGATAACGGCTAACCAATCCTGAGGCACAGAAGAAGAACCGTGCATAACCAAATGTGTGTTAGGAATTCTGCTATTGATGGCTTTGATACGTTCAATAGCAAGAATATCCCCTGTAGGAGGACGTGAGAATTTGTAAGCGCCGTGTGATGTACCAATGGCAATGGCCAGTGCATCAACACCTGTTTTAGCCACAAAATCCGCGGCTTCTTCCGGGTCCGTTAACAACTGATCATGGGACAATATTCCTTCAGCGCCTACACCATCTTCTTCACCTGCCTGACCTGTTTCCAATGATCCAAGGCAACCCAATTCACCCTCTACAGAAACACCACAAGCATGGGCTATTTCAACCACTCGACGTGTGACTTCAACATTGTATTCATAGGATGCCGGAGTTTTTCCGTCTTCTTCCAGTGATCCATCCATCATCACCGAGCTAAAGCCCAATTGAATTGATCGCTGACAAATATCAGGGCTAGTACCATGATCCTGATGCATACAGACCGGAATGTTGGGGAATTCTTCTATCGCTGCCAAAATTAAATGACGGAGAAACGGTGCTCCCGCATATTTTCTTGCGCCTGCGGAGGCCTGAACAATCACCGGCGATTGTGTTTTATCCGCCGCCTCCATAATGGCACGCATTTGTTCCAGATTATTTACATTAAATGCCGGGACACCATAGTTGTGCTCTGCTGCATGGTCCAACAGTTGTCGCATTGAAATAAGTGCCATCACTTCGCTCCTTACTATTCATTCGTTATAAGCAAGATAACCCTATTAAGTTACCAAGCTATTGTATTTTTGCTCAGTCTGCGCGTGCTTCAAGAACAGCAACGGCAGGTAGTACCTTGCCTTCTACATATTCCAGAAAGGCTCCGCCACCAGTGGAAATATAGGATACTTTGTCTGCAATGCCATATTTATCCACGGCTGCCAAAGTGTCTCCACCACCAGCAATGGAAAATGCTTCACTGTCTGCAATGGCCTCAGAAATCACTCTGGTGCCTTCACCAAACTGATCAAATTCAAAAACACCAACAGGGCCATTCCAAATAATAGTACCTGCGCTTTTGAGTATTTCAGCCAACTCTTGTGCTGTGTCAGGGCCGATATCAAAAATCATATCGCCATCATGGACTTTTGATGCTGGCTTAAGGGTAGCTTCAGCAGATTCAGAAAACTCAACACCAACAACCACATCAGAAGGTAATGGAATATTGGTTTTTTTCATGAGTTTTTGTGCGTCAGGAATCAGATCATGCTCACACAAGGATTTGCCTACGGGCAGCCCCTCTGCCGCCAAAAAAGTATTGGCAATACCGCCACCAACGATGAGTTGGTCTACTTTGTCTGATAATGATTCCAGCACGGTTAGCTTTGTCGATACTTTAGAACCGCCAACAATAGCCACCATTGGTCGTGCGGGATTAGCCAACGCTTCTTCAAGTGCATCCAGTTCGCCTGCTAGCAATGGGCCCGCACAGGCCACAGGGGCATATTTAGCAACACCGTGGGTAGATGCTTGGGCCCGATGTGCCGTACCAAATGCATCCATCACAAAAATATCGCACAAGGATGCATAGGCTTTTGCCAGTGCTTCATCGTCCTTTTTCTCGCCAGGGTTAAAACGGACGTTTTCTAACAGTGCCAATTCACCGTTTTCAAGGCTTACGCCTTCTTGCCATTCACTAACGACCTGCACCTCAGATCCCATTAGCTTACCCAGATGATTGGCAACGGGCTGCATGGAAAACTGTTGATCAAATTCCCCTTCTGTAGGGCGACCCAGGTGGGACATAACAATGACTTTTGCCCCAGCATTCAACGCCTGCTGAATGGTCGGCAATGCTGCCCGAATACGAGCATCAGAGGTAACAACACCATCTTTAACTGGAACGTTCAGGTCTTCGCGAATTAACACTCGCTTTCCTGCCAAATCCAAGTCTGTCATTTTTTTTACATTCAACATCGTTCTTTTACAACCTTCTGCTTTAATACCTACTGCTTTGCTTTCTTTTGCCCAGTTTTCACTCAACTTCTTTCTTACCTGGCTGTAGAAAACCAATGGTTAACCAGCTCAACCATACGGTTGGCATAACCCCATTCGTTATCAAACCAAATTAATACTTTTACCAGTTTATTCTGACTTACTCGTGTCTGACTAGCATCGACAATGCCACTGCGGGGGTCGTGATTAAAATCACAGGATGCCAGGGGTTCTTCGGTATAACCGAGTATCCCAGCCAACGGCCCGGTTGCCGCCTGCTGTAGTATTTGATTGACCCGTGCCATATCGACATCTGTTTTTAGTAAGACTGATAAATCAATTACTGATACGTTAATGGTTGGTACTCGCATTGCCTGCGCTTCAAAGCGCCCGGCTAATTCAGGCAACATACGATCGATACCGCGGGCTAGCCCCGTATCTACAGGAATAATGGATTGAATCGCGGCGCGGGTTTTTCGTAAATCGGTATGGTGGTAGGCATCAATAACCGGCTGATCGTTCATTGCCGAATGAATGGTGGTAATAACACCCCCTTCGACATCAAACGCTTCATGCAATGTCTTTATCACCGGCACTACACAGTTGGTAGAACAGGACGCATTAGAAATAATGGTTTCATCGCCGTTCAGTGTTTGCTCATTCACACCAAGTACGATGGTGGCATCAACACTGGACTCTGCTGGCTGAGAAAACACCACTTTTTTAGCACCAGCCGATAGGTGCTGTTGAGCCGTTTCTCGATCGGTGAAGGCACCACTACATTCCAGTACCACATCAATTTCTAACTCAGCCCATGGCAGATGACTGATATCGTCTTCATGAAACACTGAAATTGTATCGCCATTAACCGTCAACACATCGCCATCAACATCTACGTCTCCCGGAAACTTGCCATGGGTGGAGTCATATTTAGTTAGATGGGCAATGGTTTTGCAATCAGCCGGCTCATTGATTGCGATAACCTGGATGGTTTGGCAACCATTCGATTCATAGAGCGCACGCAGCACGGAACGCCCGATACGACCATAGCCGTTAATCGCTGCGCGGATCACTGCTGTTTCCTTTGCTTATGAAATATGTGCTGTTGAGGCATGGTTGTTCCTGTAGCTGTCACATTAAAAGCAGCCGCTCTAGAAATAATCATTCCCTGATCATTAGTCCTTGCAATACATTTTTCTGAATTAGTTCGCTTTCCAATTAAAGCTGTGATTTAACCGCTTCAACCACATTTTCCACGGTAAAGCCAAACTGCTTCATCAGCTCACCACCTGGGGCTGATTCACCAAATGTTGTCATACCAACCACGCGACCATCGAGGCCGACATACTTATACCAGTAGTCTGCGTGGGCAGCTTCAACAGCAACCCGAGCACGGACACTGGGAGGCAATACTGCATCACGATAGGATGATTCCTGAGCAGCAAAAATTTCAGCACAAGGCATGGAAACAACACGGACTTTAACACCCTGTGCAGCTAGATCATTAGCAGCATCCAAGGCCAGCTCAACTTCCGAACCCGTGGCAATAATAATGGCATCCAGCTCACTCGAAACATCACGCAATACGTAACCACCACGAGCAACATTAGCCAGCTGTTCACTATTTCTATGCTGAGGGGCCAAGCCCTGGCGACTAAAGATCAAAGCACTAGGGCCATCTTTACGCTCAACAGCACTTTTCCAACACACAGCAGATTCAACGGTGTCACAGGGTCGCCAGGTGTGGAGGTTTGGCGTAGCGCGCAAGGACGTTAATTGTTCTACCGGCTGGTGAGTCGGGCCGTCTTCACCCAACCCAATAGAGTCATGGGTATACACAAAGATGCTTTTTTGCTTCATCAGTGCAGCCATACGTACCGCATTGCGAGCGTATTCCATAAACATCAGGAAAGTTGCACCGTAGGTAACAAAACCCCCATGCAAGGTAATACCATTCATCATGGCACTCATGCCAAATTCACGTACACCGTAGTAAATATAATTGCCTGATGCATCATCAGCAGACACACCTTTTGATCCAGACCAGATAGTGAGGTTTGAACCTGCTAAATCAGCCGAGCCACCTAAAAACTCTGGCAATAATGGGCCGTAGGCATTCAAACAATTTTGGGAGGCTTTACGTGAAGCTACTTTTTCCATCGCTTCCTGGCATTCATTAATATAGGCATCGGCTTTTTCACTGAAATCAGCCGGCAACTCCCCTTTAGTGCGACGTTCAAACTCCGCCGCTAATTCCGGGTGAGCCTCTCTATAGCTCTCTAACTTTTTATTCCAATCCGCTTGAGCAGAAGAGCCTTTTTTAACGCCATTCCAACCATCGTAAATATCAGAGGGCACATCAAAAGGGCCATGTTTCCAACCAAGCTGCTCACGGGCCAGGATAATCTCATCAGTGCCCAACGGTGCCCCATGACAATCTTCTTTACCCTGCTTACTAGGGGAACCAAAACCAATAATGGTTTTACAGCAGATCAATGTGGGTTTATCTGTCTCAAGGCGTGCAATTTCAATAGCGGCTTTAACGGCATCAGCATCATGGCCATCCACATTAGGAATGACGTGCCAACCGTAGGCTTCAAAACGGCTGGGGGTATCGTCAGTAAACCAACCGGGCTCTTTGTCACTACCGGCAACGTCACCATCAATGGAAATACCGTTGTCATCATAAAAAGCGATCAATTTACCCAGTTTTTGTGTGCCCGCTAACGAAGAAACCTCGTGGGAAATACCTTCCATCAAGCAACCATCACCGAGAAAACAATAGGTGTAATGGTCAACAACTTCATGGCTGGGGCGGTTAAATTGAGCAGCAAGAATTTTCTCTGCTAATGCCATACCCACAGCATTACTCAGGCCTTGGCCTAAAGGACCCGTTGTCGTTTCTACACCAGGGGCATAACCATACTCTGGGTGACCGGGGGTTTTAGAATGTAACTGGCGGAAATTTTTCAGTTCTTCAACAGGTAAATCGTAGCCACTTAAATGCAACAGTGAATACAACAACATGGAGCCGTGACCATTAGATAGCACAAAACGGTCTCTATTGGCCCAGCTTGGATCGGCAGGGTTATGCACAAGATAATCGTTCCATAGTACTTCAGCGATATCAGCCATGCCCATTGGGGCACCTGGATGGCCACTGTTGGCTTGTTGAACAGCATCCATACTGAGGGCACGAATCGCATTGGCAAGATCACGTCTTGAAGGCATTGAGGAAAGCTCCTGCTTACAAACCCTGCTAGAAATACAGGGGTCATTTAGTTAAAAGGTTAGTTAAAAAAATCTGGATAAAAAAGGGTCGCCATTTTCTCGCACTCCAGCTGCTCAGTAAACAGTCAAAAGCGATATTTTGTTTCTCATTTGCCCTTATATAGAGCTAGATCACAACAATTCTATATCAAAATATTTTGATATAGTTTTTTTGGCATGGTAAAGTCCACAACTTATGACAAATATTGCTCAAAAAATGGACGCACCTATCATTGACCAAGCTGCACTTTCGACAGAGATTCTTTCTGCCTTTTGCAAAGCTGCTGGCGATCCCCTTCGCCTCGAAATACTGCGTGTATTGCGTCATAACGCCTATGGTGTGTTGGAGTTGAGCGAACTATTCGGTGTCAAACAATCTGGTATGAGTCACCATTTAAAAGTGCTGTTTAATGCGGGGTTAGTTGCTACCCGGCGAGAAGGCAACACAATTTTCTATAGACGATCTCCATTACCAACAAATAACCAGTTACTTGAATTACATCGCAATCTCATTGCAACAGTTGACCAGCTGACACTACCAACTGATTTACAACAGCGTATTAATGAAACAAACCGTGTTCGAACAGAAGCCTCTCGAGCCTTTTTTCAGCAAAATGCCGAAAAATTTCAAGCTAATCAGGATTTAATCGCCAGCTATGAAGATTACGGCGATATCGTTACTCAATTTTTGGATGCAACATCCTGCGACAAAAAGACAGTGCTGGAAGTCGGACCCGGGGAAGGTGGTTTTTTACCCAGCCTATCCCAACGTTTTGATCAGGTTATTGCGCTAGACACTTCAGATGAAATGATTCATCGATCTCGCGATATTGTGAGTGAACATCAACTCACAAACATTGCATTGATTCATGGTGATACTAGCGTAGCGTTAACCCAGAATATCAAAGCAAACTGTATTACCTTAAATATGGTTCTCCACCACATCCCAAATCCACCTCAGTTTTTTGAAGAGCTGGAGCAATTACTTGCGGAAGGCGGCTCGCTTTTAGTTACCGACCTATGTCACCACGATCAAAGCTGGGCACGGGAATCCTGCGGTGATTTATGGCTTGGTTTTGAACCAGAAGACCTGAGTAACTGGGCATCTATTGCCGGTTTTAATGAAGGAGAAAGTTTGTATTTAGCCCAACGTAATGGCTTTCAAATACAGCTGCGTGAGTTTTTTAAACAAAGTAAGCACTAACTTACAATTATAGGATTATATCGAATGTCTACTTATAGTTTGTTTACTTCGGAGTCAGTTTCTGAAGGACATCCGGACAAAATGGCCGATCAAATTTCTGATGCTATTTTAGATGCTATTTTGAAAGATGACCCACATTCGCGAGTCGCTGTCGAAACCATGGTGAAAACGGGTATGGCCGTGATCGCCGGTGAAGTCAGAACGGAAACCTATGTCGACCTGGAAGATATCGTCCGGGATGTCATTCTGGATATTGGCTACACCAGTTCTGACGTAGGCTTTGATGGTGCATCATGTGCCGTGCTTAATGCCATCGGCAAACAATCCCATGATATCGCCATTGGCGTGGATGAAGCCGAAGAAAAGGAACTTGGTGCCGGTGACCAAGGCCTGATGTTTGGCTATGCCACCAATGAAACTGATGTATTGATGCCAGCGCCTATTTACTATGCACATCGTCTTGTAGAACGCCAGGCACAACTTCGTAAGCGTGGTGTTTTGCCCTGGTTACGCCCTGATGCAAAAAGCCAGGTAACCCTTCGCTATGCTGATGGAAAGCCTGTTGCCGTCGATGCCGTTGTTCTCTCAACACAGCATGCACCAGAAATATCACTCAGTGATTTGCAAGAAGCTGTGCTTGAAGAAGTGATCAAACCCGTTTTACCACAAGAATGGTTACATGCAGATACTAAATATCATATTAATCCGACAGGTCAATTTATTATCGGTGGCCCCATGGGTGATTGTGGATTAACCGGCAGAAAAATTATTGTCGACACCTACGGTGGAATGGCACACCACGGTGGTGGAGCTTTTTCCGGTAAAGACCCTTCGAAAGTAGACCGTTCTGCCGCTTATGCAGGACGCTATGTTGCTAAAAATATTGTTGCCGCTGGGCTTGCTGATCGCTGTGAGATTCAGGTTTCCTATGCCATTGGTGTAGCAGAACCAACCTCTATTAGTGTGAATACCTATGGCACCGGAAAACTGAGCGATGATGAAATTGTTGCATTAGTTCGAGAACATTTCGACCTCCGGCCACAGGGGCTGATCGAAATGCTTAATCTTAAACGCCCCATCTACAGACCTACAGCCGCCTACGGGCACTTTGGCCGTGAAGAGGACAATTTTACCTGGGAAAAAACTGACAAGGCTGATGCACTCAAAGCCGCCCTTTAAATCGACCAATTCTTTCCCAGCCTATTGATTATTAAGGAATTAAAATGACAAAGAACAATGACTATAAAGTTGCCGATATCAGCCTTGCCGAGTGGGGCCGTAAAGAAATTGCCATTGCAGAAACAGAAATGCCTGCACTGATAGCACTTCGCGAGAAATACAAGTCAGAACAACCCTTGGCAGGTACCAGAATCCTCGGTTGTATCCATATGACCATTCAAACAGCCGTTCTGATACAAACATTAGAAGCATTAGGCGCTGAAGTTCGCTGGACATCCTGTAATATCTTTTCTACACAGGATCATGCCGCTGCGGCTATTGCTGAAAATGGCACTCCAGTGTTCGCCTGGAAAGGTGAAACGGAAGAAGAATATGATTGGTGCCTCGAGCAACAAGTGCTGAAAGATGGCCAACCCTGGGATGCCAATATGGTCCTAGATGATGGCGGCGATTTAACTGCACTGCTTCACGAAAAATATCCACAGGTTTTGGATAATGTTCACGGCATTACAGAAGAGACCACCACTGGCGTACACCGTCTCTACGAAATGTTGGAAAAAGGCGAGTTAAGAGTACCGGCCATTAACGTCAATGACTCTGTTACTAAGTCTAAAAATGATAACAAATACGGTTGTCGTCACAGCCTTAACGATGCCATCAAACGTGCCACTGACCACCTGCTCGCTGGTAAAAAAGCATTGGTCATTGGCTATGGTGATGTAGGCAAAGGTTCAGCACAATCTTTAAACCAGGAAGGCATGATTGTTCGAGTCACAGAAATCGACCCTATCTGTGCCATGCAAGCCTGTATGGATGGTTTTGAAGTTGTCTCACCCTACAACAATGGAGACCCTTCAGAAGGAGTAAATACTCACTTACTAAAAAATACAGACTTGGTTGTTACCTGTACGGGTAACTATAATGTTTGTGATTCTGACGTTTTAGCCGCCTTAAAACCTGGCTGTGTCGTCAGTAACATTGGTCACTTTGATAACGAAATTGATACCGATTTTATGCGCAAAAATTGGGAATGGGAAGAAGTTAAGCCACAGGTACACAAGGTATTTCGAGATCGCGATAACAACGACCATTTACTCTTGTTATCAGAGGGTCGCCTAGTAAATCTGGGTAATGCCACAGGCCACCCCAGCCGAGTGATGGATGGCTCTTTTGCCAATCAGGTATTAGCGCAAATCCACCTATTTAAGCAAAAATTTGCAACACAGGATGAAGCGACCAAGGCAGAACAGCTTCGGGTTGAAGTATTACCGAAAAAACTGGATGAAGAAGTCGCTTCACATATGGTGAATGGTTTTAATGGTGTGATAACACAACTTAAGCCAGAGCAAGCTGACTATATTAATGTGCCAGTAGAAGGCCCATTTAAAGCTGAAAGCTACCGTTACTAATCAACTAAAATTAGATAAGCCATGAACAACAAACAGATAAGTTTTGAATTTTTCCCACCAAAAACACCAGAAGGACGGGAAAAATTACATGAAACCCACCGCCAACTGACTAAGTTTCAACCAGAGTTTTTCTCAGTAACCTACGGTGCAGGAGGCTCAACACGGGAATTTACTCGTGATATCGTCTTTGATATACAAAATGCAGGTTCCTGCGCAACGCCTCATCTATCTATTGGTGGTGACAGCAAAGATGCTGTCTTAGAACTATTACAAAGCTATCAAGACAATGGTATTAAGCGTTTAGTCGCCCTCCGTGGTGACTTGCCTTCGGGTATGGGTGGAGCGGCACAACTCGTCTATGCCAATGAGCTTGTCGCGTTTATCAGGGAGCATTTTGGCGATACATTTGAACTATTAGTTGCCGCTTATCCTGAAATTCACCCGGAAGCTGAAAGTTATGAAAGAGACATCTATTGGCTGGGTGAAAAATTTAAGGCTGGAGCCAACCGTGCAATTACTCAGTACTTTTATAATGCCGACAGTTATTTTTACTTTATAGATCAATGCCATAAAGTGGGTATTGATAAACCCATTATTCCGGGAATTATGCCGATCACTAACTACCAAAACCTCGTCCGTTTCTCTGATAGCTGCGGCGCAGATATTCCTCGATGGATTCGCCAGCGCCTTCAGCAATACGGCAACGATGTTGAAAGCATCAGGGCATTTGGCCTAGAAGTCGTAACGAACCTCTGTGAAAAGTTACTTAAGAATGGTGCTCCTGGATTACATTTCTATACAATGAATCAGGTAGAAGCCAATGCAGCACTATGTCGTAATTTGAATCTTGGTAGATAACCGGAGAATAACCAAAGCCTGATGCGCACCATTCGAGTTTTCACCCATCAATCTCTACGCATAGGCGAAGAAACGACTCTGGATGAGATAGCTTCTCGTCATCTGGTGACTGTTTTACGACTAAAACCAGGTTATGGGATAACCTTATTTAATGGTGAAGGGGGTGAATTTCAGGCAACTCTGGCACATTGTAAACCAAAAAAAACCACAGCAATGGTTTCCAGTTTTGAAGATATTAACCGGGAATCACCCTTAAATATCCACCTTGGCATCGGCCTATCTCGCGGTGACAGAATGGATTGGGTCATTCAAAAAGCTACTGAAGCGGGTGTCACAGAAATAACCCCCCTTTACACTGAAAGAACAGAGGTAAAACTCAAAGGGGAGCGTGTTGAAAAAAAACTACGTCATTGGCAACAAATTAGCATCAGCGCCTGCGAACAAAGCTACCGGACTCAGATTCCACCGATAAACTCCCCTACCTCTATAGATAGCTGGTGCCGTGATATTAAAGCTGAAAAGAAATTAGTTCTTCACCACCGTAGTCAACAAACTATCCATGGATTAAAAAATGATTCTGTGAACAGTATTGCTCTTCTAATCGGGCCTGAAGGTGGACTAACAGAACAAGAAATAAGACAAGCTGAAGATACTCAATTTTCGGCTTTAACTCTAGGCCCTAGAGTATTACGTACAGAAACTGCACCAGTTATTGCCATTGGTATTCTTCAATCACTTTGGGGCGATTATCAATAATAAGAACCGCTGTCACACCGACTATACGATGAACCCAATACCATCTCTTCGATAATCTCCTGCCGCTTTGAATAACTGACCATTATAGCTAACGGCATGAACCCCTCCAAAAAATAGGTTTTGCTCATCCCAGCGTTGTTGTTTTTTATAATCACTACTTAATAAATCTATCTGCTCTTTTGCGAACCCAGGCTCAATATTTAAAAGTCCATTTTCATAATGTATGCGCGAAGCTGATATGGCTTGTTCTGGCGACATATTAAAATCAACTATATTGCTTATTACCTGTAATATTGCTGTGCGGATTCGATTAGACCCACCGGAACCCAAAGCAATCGTTGTTACACACTCTAACTGCAACAAGCTCGGTGACATCATCGAAGTCATTCGTTGATTTTCTTGCCAACAATGAAAGCCCTCTGGGTTAATATCCTCTTCACCTAACATATTATTTAACATGATCCCCGTTTCAGGAACCATATAACCACAACTTTCACCATTACTAACCGTCATAGCCGCAGCATTGCCTTGTGCATCTACCACGCTGATATGAGTTGTCCCCCTCATGCATCGAGCACGGTTCGCGACTTTTTTCTGATATTGTAATAGGTATTTTGGTTCTAAAAGGTGATCAGCCAATCCATCTCTATGCGAAGACAACATATCTAGGCGGGCTTGATTGGTCTCCTCCATGACGGATGCTAGAAAATCTAAATGCAAACGACTGCCATGCCTTAATTTGGATACACTTTGTTGCTCCATAAGTTTTAGAGCAAGAGCAATAAGAATACCCCCAGAAGCCGGCGGAGAATTAGTAAATAACTGGCTGCTTCTATAATTTACTTTGGTAGGCTGTCTAACCATTACCTGATATTTTTCTAAATCCTCTACGGATAAATACCCGCCACCCTCCCTACAAAGCTGTTCTATTTTTTCCGCTATTTCGCCCCGATAAAATAATTGTTGCCCCTCACTACCAAGACCATCCAGTGTTTCTGCCAATGCTGGCTGCCTCAGTAAATCATTCTCTTCTACCAACCCTCCATCATTGGTAGAGCAGGTATAGGTCTCTTTCGCTTCTGTGGTTGCAGAGTAAATTGAACCGACAATTTTAAAAATCATAGCCTGAAGATGGCTAAATTTAACACCTTCTCTAGCGGCCCTAATAGCCGGTTTTAATAACCGTTGCATAGGAAGAAAACAAAGGTCTTCATGAATTTTGAACATACCAGCAACGGAGCCCGGTACGGCAGCTGAACCAAGCCCAATATGGAACTCTTGCTTTGTTGCACCAAAGTCAGCATGGATAGGAAAAAAATCTGAACGGGATGCTATATTTTTATTTCGGGGAGTGTGGACAAAAAAATCATACAACGCTGGAGCTGCTCCAGATTTTTTACCAAGCATATAGCCGCCACCAGCAAGGGAAGCCAACACAGGCTCTACAACACAAGCACAAAAATGCGCTGCGACAATAGCATCAAAAGCATTGCCTCCGTCCTTTAGGATTTCTTCTGCCGCTTTTGCTGTTACTCGATGACCAGCAGCTACTGCACCCTTTTCATTGCCCATTGAAAGCTCTGCCAACTAAGTAAAGTTACATATTTATCAGCTACTTTATCTTAGGGGCAGTTGTGTTGATAGCGAGATACTGGAGGGTTTAATTTGATTAACTTTGGCTGCCCAAAAAATAGGCAAAAAAATGCCAGGCAAACGCTTGGCATTTTTAATACTTATCTCGTGTGCTCTAGACTAAAAAATCAATTTAGTGGGATTTTTTATACTTATCTTTATACATGGCATCAAAGTTAACTGGTGCCAACATCAGTGGTGGATAACCTGCTTTCAGCAGTGCGTGATCCACTGTCTCTCGTAGATACGGGAACATAATTGCCGGGCAAGCAGAGTTAATAGCTTCATCTAGCTTATCATCAGGGAAGCCGGCAATAATAAAAATAGCCGCCTGATCAACCGCCAACTTAAAGGCAGCCAAATCTTGATTTACCGCAGTAACTTCAACAGTAAGAACAACCTCGAATCGACTATCACCTAAAGAGGTATGGGTAATATCTAAATCCAGCGTCGTTTCTGGTTTCCAATCTGTCTCAAAAACGCGTGCAGAATTTGGAGCTTCAAAATGATTTTTTTTCAGATAAATTTTTTGCATCGAAAAATGCGGTCCAGCATTCTGCTGATTCTGGTTCTCTTCGGACATAATTTTCTCCTCAATACTTAAAACTTAGGGCCACCAATCTAACCAGTTATGTTGGGATGACTGGCAATTTTTCAATGGCATAACAGATAAATATTTCTGGGCGGAGCTATTTGCAGAGTAATTAAGGGTTAGCTACAAAGGTTCTAACATTTACTACCTGTTGTCATTTCCCCACGGAAGAAAACCGAGGGTTCAAATGAACAGAGTCCAGCAAAGAAATTTTACTATTTTATAATTTTACTATCCTATAAAAGATGAATCCCGGCCAAAGGCCGGGATTCAACAGTACCATTACTTGCTAAAAATTAAATTTTAGCAGGTGCTGGCTGACCCATCCACTCGTAAAAAGTAGCGAAGTCTGGCTGCAGATCATGCATTACTGGGTACCAAGGCGTTGGCGCTTCAACACAGTGTTGAATGCCACAGCTTGGGCAGTAGTACTCACGATATACCTGCCAACTAGTGTCAGGAGCCATAATTGCTGGGTAAATCTGCTCCATTTTCTCTACGTTATCACGCACGTAGATCACAGCATTCAGTTTCCAGTTACTACGGTATTGGCCGAAATCGTGACCACAGTCACACATAACAACGATTTCTTCATCATCTGAACGGATTACATAGTTCAGATGTGGACCTAAAGCCCCGATGGCTTGATGGTCGTAATCAAGATTTTCGTTGATTGTCTCCATGTAAAACTTATAACGATCTTCGTCTTTAGGCATGGAGAGCATCAGGTGAACTGTTTCAAAGTCCAAGTCACCTTTTACCAGGTCAGCAACCTGCTTCTTAGTGTATGTAGAAGACATATTAAAACTCTCTTATATAGTCAATTTGTCAAGTGAAGGAGCAAGCTGTTAATCAACAGCTGCTCCACTCATAGGCAATCTAGATTGCCTTACTCTTCTGTCATAATTACTGGGCTTACGTCTGGCAGGTCACCAATTTCCATTGTGTGACGTGCACCATACATAGGCGTTCCGAGTTCTTCTTCAGGAAGTTCCCAATCAGCAGGAAGATCCCAGAATTCTTTAAACTCAGCAGTAAATTTAGGCGACAGGTAGAAGCTTGACGCGTACATTTGCTGAACCGCCAAAGATGCATCTTTGTCAATGATCTTAGTACGTTCAGTTTCCATCCACTCTTTAACTGGAACAGCGCGAGCAAGACGCTCTTTACGCATTTCAGCTTGACGAGCAGCAGTTTTATCTGCGTCTACTGTGTAAACACCTTCATCATCTGTAGTGAAGACTGCACCGTAAACTTTCTCAGCAAATTCTGCCAACAGGAAGTTTTGGTTCAGATCTTCTTGGATGTCTAGGATACGACGATCAAGAGGATCACCGAAACCAGGACCACCGCGAAGGTAGTTCAAGTACAGATCGCCATTGGCGTACATGTCTTCTGTAGTGATACATTGCTTGTCACGCTTAACAGTAGCGTCTGGTCCCAAGTGCTTCTCGTACTCACACTCACGTGGATCACGATCTTGACCAAGAGGCAGAGATTTGCCTTCAGCAATACGCTCTTGCAAGCCAGTATTGTGAGCTTCAAAACGGTAGCCAGTCGCTGATGGGTAACCACCCATCAGACCCCAGTCACTGTTCATGTAGCCGTTGCCCATGAAGAACATAGTCCAGTCAGCAGAGTTCCATACCATACGCAGTGTCTCGTAACCCAGACCACCACGGTACTTACCGTAACCGCCAGTGTTAGTCTTAATACGACGACCCATGTACAACAGAGGCTCAGCCAGTTCCCAGATCTCGATATCACCCATATCACCTTCAGGGTTCCAGATCGCAGCAGCGTGGTTCAGGCCATCTTTAACAGCACAAGCACCAGTACCACAAGCAGCAGTTTCGAAGCTGTTTACAGCGTGAACTTCACCGTCTTGGTTTACACCACCACCTTGTAACCAGTTACAAGGGTTAGAGTTACCAGAGTTAACTTCTTCAAGGTAACCACGGGCGAAGTAAGTACGACTAATACCGCGCCACAAAGAGCTCCAAGAAGATACCAGGAAGTGCCATGCATCAGCGTGAGCTGTACGACGGTCATCCGGGTTAGTCCAAGTACCTTTAGGCAGACGGAATTCAGTAGCATAACGACAACCATCGTTAACACGCTCTGTAGGAATCAGACTTTGAGTCATCATTACCCAAATACCAGAGGTAAATGCAACTGGGTTAGTGTTATAAGTGTGCCAACCCCAACGGCTACAGCCTTCGAAGTCTAGACGCCATTCACCAGTAGGTTTAACTGTGATTTCACAAGGAGCGTGCATGATAGAATCCATCTTCGCGAACGTAGATGGTACGTGAACGTCTTCGTGAGTGTAAGGTACGTCAACAAACGCAACAGTTTTAACCGTACCTGGCATACACATAGCTCTAATACGCATGATCAGACCACGGCGACCGTCTTCTACTACTTCGTACATGAACTCGTCAAAAGCTTCTGCGCCTTCGTCTTCGATCACTTCGAGAACCATGTCACGAATCATGTGACAACCAGCGATACGAGTCTTCTCATCGAGAATCCAGTACTTAGTAGTACGAACGTTACGCTGACTTTCGTGCAAGTAGTCACGGAATGGCGTGTCTTTAGCACCAGTCTTACGACAAGTGATCTGCAGACCATCACCGAAGCGTTGGATCTGACCATTTGACATAGAACCTGGTCCTACAGCACCAGTATCAATTACGTGAGTTACACCACCAACCCAAGCAACCATAACGCCGTCATGGAAGATAGGAACGATAGTTGCAATATCACATGGGTGTACGTTACCAGTTTGGCAATCGTTGTTAGTGAACATATCACCTTCGTTGATACCTGGGTTTGATTCCCAATCGTTCTGGATCATGTATTTGATCGCAGCACCCATGGTACCTACGTGAATGATAATACCTGTAGAAGTTACAACACAGTCACCTGTTACGTTGTACAGGGTGAAACACAACTCACCTTCCTGCTCAACGATAGGTGATGCAGCAATCTTCTTAGCTACTTCACGAGAGTTTACTACACCAGCACGAACTTTAGAGAAGATACGCTCAAAACCAATAGGATCAGTATCTTTAAAAGTCAGCTCTTTACGACCATCGTAGTAACCAGTTTCTTCAGTACGTGCAAGTACAGCGTTACGGTGATCATTCAGGGTCATGCCATTTTTCAGCAAAGTCCCTGGTTTGTTACCCAAAGGGTTTTCTAAAATTGTCATATTTTATCCTCTGTATCTTTGTCGCCTATGCAATAGGCGTTTGCAATTCTCTATGGATGTTTGATCCCATCACACTTCGATCAGGTGGAACAGACGGTGTCCATCCAACCAAGTTTCGAAGCCTGTTGGAACTACATAAGTAGTCGCATCGGATTCAATAACTGCTGGACCAGTAATTCTGTTACCTGGCTCCAAACTTTCCATATGGTAGAGGCTTGCTGTAACCCACTCGCCGTCATAGTAGAAAGGACGTTCACCAATCGATGCATTTGCAGCTGGAGTTGCATCGCCTTCTGCTTCATGAGGGATACTAGGCTTCTTAGTTTCTACAGAACCGCGCAGGATCGCACCAGTAATACCAAAACCAAGCTCTGGAGAGCGAGCAGCATCAGCATATACACGAGCATAAGTTTCGTCGAAAGTTGCAACCAGATTATCCCACTCAGCAGCTTTGCTTACTGATTTCAGTGGTGAATCCATTTCCAAGTCATTCAACTGACCCAGGTACTGCATGCGGTATCCAGGAGTCAACGTTACTTGATCAGGAGCAAATCCATTGATCCGGAATTCTTCCAGTACTTTCGCAGTCAACTCATCCCAAGCACCTTGAAGCGTGTTAATCGCATTTTGCTTATCTTCTTCGCTAGACTCTTCAGTAATACCGATATCAGTACTCATATCGTAACGATATTCGAAGTCTGCAGTTGCACAACCAAATGCAGAGAAACCAGCAGCCCATGCAGGGATAATAGTTTCTTTAAAGCCTAAACCTTTAGTGTAGCCGTATGCGTGAACGGGGCCACCGCCACCGTATGAGAAACATACGAAGTCGCTAGGCGCATAACCTTTCGCAGAAATCATTGCACGAAGGTGTTGACGTAGAGACAAATCAAGCAATTCGATTACACCAGCAGCCGCGTCTTCTAGAGACATGCCAAGTGGCGTAGCGATTTGATCTTGTACACATTGCTTAGCACGTGGAACGTCTAGCTCAAGAATACCACCAAGGAAGTTGTCTGGGTTCAAGTAACCCAAAATGATGTGACAGTCAGTTACAGACACTGTGTCAACACCACCTTCTGGCCAGCAAGTACCTACACGGTAACCAGCAGAATCAGGACCCAACTTGATAGAGTTGCTGTAAGGGTCAATACGTACGAAGCTACCAGCGCCCGCACCGATTGAATCCATAGCAACCAACGGCAAAGAAAGAACCAAACGAGCCATGTCACCATCTTGGTGCATAGAGAATTTGCTCTTAACGATCAAAGCCATATCGAAGCTAGTACCACCGATGTCAGAACATGCGATGTTTTCGATGTTCAGCTGTTCAGCCAAGTACTTAGCACCAATAACACCACCAATAGGACCAGATACCAAAGAACGTGCAAGTTCTTTTGCTTTCCAACCGATAGTACCACCGTGGCTCGCCATTACACGAACGTCGAACTTAGCACCATTCTCTTTCATACGATCGCTCAACTGAGACAAAATCGCACGAGAAGGCTCAGCAGCGTAAGCTTCAAGCAGAGTAGTATTAGTACGGTGAGTTTCTTTACGTACTGGATAGTAGTCAACAGAAGCGAAAACAGGAATATCTGATCCCATTTCTTTCTTCACTTCTTCACAGACGTCACGAACTGCACGCTCGTGAGTAGCATTCAAGTAAGAGCTCAAGAAGCTGATTACAATAGCTTTACAGCCTTGCTCGATCAGTTCACGAGCAGCTTCACGTGCTTCGTGCAGACGAACTGGAATTACTATGCCACCTTTAGAGTCAACACGCTCAGTAACACCACGAGTATCGTGAATGTGAGCAAGTGGCTCGTCATAACGGTGAGTGTTCAGGTGAAGACGATCTTCAAACGCGTAACCCAAGTAGCACTGAATTGCACGACCCATACGGTGAAAATCTTCAAAACCTTTACTTACGATCAAACCAGTACGCAGACCTTTACGACCTACAACACGGTTCAACATAGCAGTTCCAGAGAACACACAAGTAACCATCTGTGGGTAAACTTCTTCTACGGTTGTACTCCAGTGAGCTAGTGCATCTTTACTGGACTCTAGAACAGCATTCGCTTCGTCGGCATCACTTTGCGCTTTACCAACTACGAATGTGCCATCCGCACGCACAAAAAAAGTATCGGTCATCGTGCCGCCGGCATCGATGCCCATAACTTCAACGGGATTGGTTAAATCATTCAAGTTTATATCCTCTAATTATGAGTTGTTAACTTCTATCCCCGACCACAAAATTTATTTTCGACCGGACGAACCTGTCGATTAGTGACGGAGACACCCTCGGATACGACTACTGCAACAGTCGTGCCAATGAGAAATTATCATTAAAAATTATTGGCTTACAAAAACTAACCGATTAATGCTTCCTTCCAAAACCTCAAAACCGTATGATTATCAGTCATTGGCCGAGCATTAATCGAACCGAATTAAAGCATGGTGTACAAGAAGTGTCCAACAAAACTGGACTCTAAGCATTGCCGACCCTAACTCACCCATGCTCAAAGGCTAATTTAAACAAGAAGAGAACGAACAAAAAGACAAAATAGGTGCTACTAATCTATAATTGTATGTCTGAGGCTGTAATAACTATGCGAAAGTACCATGAATAACGATTCTTCCCTTAAGGGCTCAACGGCGGTTTCTCACCCTACTCGAATTGCTTCGGCAAGAGAGAAACTACAAACCAGCGGCAATATGCCCGATGATACTGTGCGCCCTGTTATTAAAGATTCCTGGCAGCGCTGTGTTACCAGCCACGTAGACCCCCATGTCGCCAAGAGTGGTCTGGAGCTAGATAGTGATCAACTCCAAAGCCTTAGAAATGAGCATCATGAACTCCTGTCTGCATCAGACGTGATTATGCGTGAAGCTAAAGAGTTGCTGGCTGAATCAGGAACGATAATGCACCTGGTATCACCCACAGGAACTATTCTTGACTATGAAGGTGACCCTGCCACTCTGGAACTTGCAACCAACTATAGATTGAGGCCTGGCGCCAACTGGACTGAACAGGCAGCAGGCACCAATGCAATAGGAACAGCCCTAAACATTGCAGCACCCGTTCAAGTGCATGCATTTGAACACTACTGTGAAAACATTAGCCGCTGGACCTGTTCCGCTGCGGTGATTCGCGACCCGTTCGAAAAACGGTTACTGGGTGCAGTCAATATTTCCGGCCTGGAAAATACACTACATGACTACTGTTTAGCCTTGGCTATTTCAGGTGCTCGCCGAATCGAAGGGCAATTTGCACAGCTGAAGCTGGCAAAAAGAGACTCCCTATTAGGCGTAACAATTAATAATTTCGCCTCATCTTGTAATGATGGCGTACTGCTATTTGACTTGGACGGCAAACTTATTCGTGCAAATACCCAGGCTGACAGGGTTTTAGCTGCCAGGGGCATAAAAATTAATTTAACGCCTTACAACCCTATTCTTACCTTAAATGATGAAGGCAAGTATCAGGCCGAGGCCGCAGTCCCCGTTTTGGATCAAATTGATAAACGTTGGATTGAACCTGTTATGCATCAAGGCTCAGCCATTGGTTATTTGGCTGTTATTCCTCTGCCATCACGCCCTATTCAAGGTGGAACTGATAGTAGCAGTGCCGCACCTTCAGCAGAGCCTGAAGAAGCCAAGGGTTTTTCGCGCCTGGTAGGGCAGAGCCCTCCTTATATGATGGCGGTGCAACAAGCCAAGCGACTCTCTAAAGCACCCATACCTGTGCTGCTTCAAGGTGAAACCGGTGTTGGTAAAGAATTGTTTGCTCGCGCCATGCATGAAGATGGCGCCGGTCAAGGTGGTGAGTTTGTTGCTCTCAACTGTGGTGGGCTCTCTCGCGACTTGTTAGCCAGTGAGCTGTTTGGTCATGTCGAGGGAGCATTTACCGGATCTCGCAAGGGTGGCATGGCCGGTAAAATTGAAGCCGCCAATGGCGGCACACTATTCTTGGACGAAATTGGCGAAATGCCACTGGATCTCCAGCCAATGTTTTTACGTGTGCTTCAGGAATCTGAAATTTGCCGAGTGGGTGAAACCAGACCCCGTAAAGTTAACTTCCGCCTGATCGCTGCGACTAATAGAGAGCTAACACAAGAAGTTGCAGAAGGTCGCTTTAGAATGGATCTGTTCTATCGCATCTCATCCATGACGTTAACGGTACCACCCCTACGTGAACGTAAAGGTGATGTGTCACTATTAGCACAAAATATTTTCAATCACCTGGTGACACAGCACGCAGCTGGAGCCAAACGCCTAAGCAAGCCACTGCTGGAACTATTAGAAAAGCATAGTTGGCCTGGCAACATCCGTGAACTGAGCAACCTAATTACAGCAGCATTCTTCCTGTCTGACGAAATGGAACTGGGCCCAGGTGATCTTCCTCAAGACTTCCTGATGGCACATAAAAATGAAGTTGCTGAAGAAGAGGAAACTAACCCTCTAGGCTTGGCCGAAAAAGAAGTTATTAGTCGAGCGATTAGAGAACAAGGTGGCAACCTAACCAAGGCAGCGAAAGAGCTTAATATTGCCAAAAGTACGTTGTACCTAAAAATGAAAAAGTACGATATCCAACGTCCCTGATCTCGCCATAACCAGTAAATTAAAGAAGGTGCACAGCCTTCTTTAATTTACTCCAGTTTACCTTCAACACTTCACTCTATCTCAGCCTATTCTGCTTCCTCCATGGGCAGCTCTTTTCCAATGCGTAATGTGCGTGTCGCCAACTGAACTTCTTTTAAAAAATAAGTCAGCGCAATAATCAACAGCACAAGTGATAAAACAAAAAACCCCACAATCAAAGCACCAATATTCAAGCCCCAAAAACCACCGATAAAAAGACTTACAATCAATGTACACACCAACAAGCCTGATGCAGTACAAAAGCCAATAGACCAATTAATAATATTGACCCGACGCCACAAAACCACCAATTCTCTGTGGGCAATTGCGCGCAGTTTTGGGTCACGAAGACCCGACTCCCTAACCTCAACTACACGAGCCCGATCTACTATCCTTCCCAAACGGCCAGACATCACATTGAGAAAACCTGCAACACCCGCTAATAAAAAAACGGGGGCAACGGATAATTCAATAATAATGGCCAAATCTGTAGCTGTAGTGATGAGGTTCATCGCTTTTATGCCTATTGATTAATTGTGAATAAATTTAATTTATTAAAACTTAGCTAAAAATTTCTAGAGTCACCTTCACCTACCGATATTTCTTAAGAACCTTCGCCAGAGCGCCAACGCTGACAAGCTTCCTTCACTCTCTCACCAGACACATAAATAGCAGGCACAAGAATTAAGGTCACAAAAGTGGCCAACAAGACGCCAAAAGCCAGCGAAATAACCATGGGAATCAAAAATTGAGCCTGCGCACTTTTTTCAAATAAGATAGGCATCAACCCAAAGAATGTTGTGAGGGACGTTAACACGATAGGCCTAAAGCGATCTCGCGCACCCTGCATGACAGCCTCATAAGGGTGCCAACCTTCTTTTATCAGTTGGTTAATGCGATCAATCAACACTAAGTTATCATTGACCACTACACCTGCTGCCGCCAGCACCCCCATCATTGAAGGCATGCTGATTTCTTTACCAAACAGAATATGCCCAACAATCGCACCCGCAATACCAAAGGGCACAGCACTAAGAATAATTACAGGCTGCCAATAAGAACGAAACTCTACGGCTAACAATGCATAAATAGCCAGCAGCGCCAGCGCCATCATTTGCAAAAACCCAGTCTCAAATTCTGTCTGATCCTTCTGGGCACCATCAATTTGTAGGGTAATACCCGGGTATTTTTTCTCTAATTCTGACCAGAACTGTTTTTTCAATGCAAAGACAATTTCATTAGCCGATGCAGAACCTCTGGACAACTCAGCCTTGATCTCTACCATCCGCATTCGATCTCGACGTTTGATCTCGGTATAACCCGGTACAAATTCCACATCAGCAACAGCATTAAATGGAAGCTCCCTACCATCTGCCGTACGAATTCGCATCTCGTCAAGAGATGACATCGTCGCACGCTCAGCAGCAGAGTATCGAACCATGACTTTGACATCTTCACGTTCTCTGGGAATACGCTGTGCCTCAGCACCATAAAAAGCATTACGTAGCTGACTGGCAATATCGCTTAGCCCTACATCCAGGGTATTCGCGTGATCTGTCAAACTGATTTCTATTTCTTTGCGAGCCGAACGCATGGAATCCGACACGTTATGAACACCTGTGTAGCTTAGTAACGCAGATTCAATTTCTTCCGTTGCACCGCGCAAAACATCAATATCGCGCCCTTTCAGAACCATATTGATATCCTTAGGCTTACCCATCAACGTATACTCAACATCAAACTCCTCGACGTTTTCTACCGGGCCAATATGCTTTCGCCATAGTTCAGCAACATCTCTCGACGACACTGAACGACTTTCATTACTGGACAACTCCAGCACGATAAAAACATTATTCTCTTTGCTCTCGGCATAATGGTTTTTTAATACTGACTGGCCACTGGCGCTAATAAGTAACGGTTCTTTTTTCAAATCATTCACTGATTGTTCTAACTGCGCCATGATCTCCAACGATCTACCAAAGCCACTCCCCTCCTGTAGCTCAACGGAAGCACGTAAATATTCACCTTCTACCACTGGAAAGAAAGACACCCTCAGCCAGCCCGTAAAGAAAACCCCAAGCACAACGATGAGTATGGCGATAAATGTCGCGATGGTGATATAGCTATGACGCAAGGCACGTTCTAATAACGGCCGAAACTGATTGTCAGCAAATTTTTTCAAAGCCGACGAAGTATGCTGCCGACCATGATGAACCCACTTAGCAATTAACCATTTCGGCTCTTTTTCGGGCTTCATGTGTCGCAAATGCGCCGGCAGGATCAAAAAAGATTCTAGCAATGAAAAGGCCAGAGCAATAATCGCTACCTTAGGCATTACCGCCATTAACTTGGTGGAATCCCCCGGTAATAACATCATGGGGACAAAAACAATCATGGTCGTCAACACCGCAAACGTAACTGGCTTGGAAACCGATTTTGCTCCCATTACCGCACTTTCGTTACCGCTCAGGCCCCGCTCATAATGGGCATAGACGCTTTCACCCACCACTATTGCATCATCCACCACAATGCCGAGTATCAATAGGAAGGCAAACATAGAAACAACATTCACACTGATCCCCAAATAGGGCATTAACCAAAGTGCACCCAAATAGGAAATACCGATGCCCATTGCCACCCAGAATGCCAAGGCTGGCCGCAGAAAGAATACCAACAACCCAAAAACTAATATCAAACCGCCCAAAGCATTTTTGAGCAACAAATCAATACGGCTATTTAAGTAAACAGATAAATCACGCCAAATCACTAACTCCACACCCTGTTGCAGAGTAGGAAGTCGTTGATCAATATATTCTCTGACAGCTTCTGATGTCGTGATGACATCCGGGTTTCTAGTATTGAATAAGTTGATAAATACCGCGGGCTTGCCATTAAACTTGGACACTAAATCCTGCTCGGCAAAACCATCGTTGATATGTGCAATGTCGCCAAGGTGGACTTGTGTACCATCGTTATTTCGCAGCACTACAATGCGCTCAAAATCCTCGCGATTATAGGCCTGCCCCCGTGTTTGCAACACGATGTCTCCGGCTTCCTCTCGCACTTCTCCCGCTGGCAAATTGATGGAAGAACGACGGATTGCTTCCACCACATCATCAAATCGAAGCTGGTACTGACGCAGTGTTTCTTCTGAGACCTCAACCGAAACTTCTTCAGGGCGTGTTCCACCAATTTCGGCAAGTGTCACTCCCGGCAGTTCTGTTACTTCATCCCGGATTTCTTCGGCAAGCTGTTTTAGATCCCACTCATTCAGAGGGCCCGCAACAGCAATACTTAGAATCTGGGTACGAGCAAGGATATCCCTGATTTCTGGTCGTTCAGAATCGACCGGGAAAGTATTAATAGCGTCTACACGGGATTTAACATCATTAAGCAGCTTTTGTGTGTCATAACCATCGGCTACCTCAATTTCTATTCGCCCTGAACCCTGATAAGCAAAAGATCGAAGCTCCTCAATACCATCCAGATCGTGGACTTCTTCCTCGACCCTGATACAGATTTGCTCTTCTACTTCTTTAGGGCCTGCCCCTGGATAAGGCACCACCACCTGAACCACATCACGTGGAATCTTGGGAAACATCTCCTTATCAAGGCCAGATAATCCGGTAAAACCACCCACCAGAATCATCATCATTAATAAATTAGCTGCGATGGGGTTATGAACAAACCAGGCAAGAAATCCCTTACTGGCAGTTTTCATGGCTGCTGAGCCACCAAGTGATCAGATGTTTCAACTACAGGTTCAATTTTCATACCATCAACCACATAACCCGGCCGGTCTAACAAAACAACATCCCCGGTTTGGATGCCAGTTACATAGGCAATGCCACCACGATATTGCAACACGGACACCGGCTGGATAGTTAGCTGTTGGCCTTCTGTAACAACAAGCACATTTTCTTTTTCGTACAGAGCCATACGAGGTATCGCAACAACATGCTCGAACTGCTTGCCCAATATCTCCGCATTAACAAATAAACCAACCATCAGCGGGTGATCACCATCAAGAGGCTTTGGTACTTCCACAATCCCATAAATAACACGGCTGCGCGGATCAATACTGGCATCAGTTCTCGAGATATTGCCCTGCCATCTGTGCTCACCCATCTTGGTGGACAGCACTACAGGTAAATTAATTACCTGATCAGGTGTTAACGGTAATTCTAATAACTCACTTTGGGAGGGTGTTAACGGCAACCGAACTTCTACGGCATCGATAGCAAAGATTTGTGCAACATTCTTACCAGTAGTCAAATACTGTCCCAGGTTGACTTTTACCTCTCGCACCCGGCCATCAAATGGCGCTTTTATACTGGTGCGTTCAAGGTTTAATTTGGCTTGGTCGAGATCCGCTTTTGCCGCTTCAACCGCAGCCTCTGCAGCTTTTAACTGTGGTTGACGCAAAAACAGGGCATTACCGGCTTTGTTGCCGAGGTCACGCCATTCACGCTTAGCTTGGAATGCACGCCCTTGTTCAGTCGCAAGTAACTGTTCGGCTTCAGCAACACGGGATTTGGCACGAATCACCTCAATTTTATAATCTCTATCATCAAGCCTTAAGAACACATCTCCCTGTTTGAAAAAGCCACCATCAACAAAGATATCTGAAACAAACTCTATCTGACCAGAAACCTGCGAAGCCAATTCGATTTCCCTTTTCGGGCGCACTGTTCCCTGGGTGTGAACCATGATTTGCTGAGGTTTTGGCTCAGCTATCATCGCCTTAACCTTGGGTGCTACCGGCTCAGTAAATGCCTGTGATTCAGGTTTTGGGCGCAAAAAAGATAAACCTGAAACAACCAAAATAGCCACCACTAAAATGATCAATGGAGGAAGGATTTTTTTCAGCCAAATCATTATCTAAACACCATCATTATTCATTCAAATACATTACCTGAAAATATGTGGCAGCACCCTACTCATTGTTTATACATATGACCAGAATCTGTTCAGTTTTACCCATCATAGCCCGAAATAAGTCCATCCATAAGTGCCGCTTACAAGCTTCATCCTCAAGTGCAATCAAAGTGTCTTAAAGTTGCCTTTTTTGTGTCATCTTTGACGACTACCTTTGCCAGAAAGAGGAGTAACGTATGCACTACCCCGCTATCTGGTTATCGGACATTCATCTTGGAGACCGCGACTGTAAAGCAGATTTCCTGCTGGATTTCCTCAATAATACCAGCTGCGACAAACTCTATTTGGTCGGCGATATGATCGATCTCTGGGCTATGAAACGCTCCTTTTTCTGGCCATCCAGCCATCATGCTGTATTGCGAAAAATCATTGCCATGGCAAATCTTGGCACCAAGGTTATCTATATTCCTGGCAACCATGATGGACTCGTACGGGAAATTATTGGTGATTCTGTCCTTAATGTTGAAATTCACAAAGACTACATACACACCACCCAAGCCGGGAAAAAGCTTTTATTGATGCATGGAGATGAGTTTGATCATACGGTACTTTGTAGCCGTTGGATCAAAATTATTGGTTACACCACTTACAGCCTTTTGATCCGCCTAAATCGCTGGGGCAACAAAATACGCAAACTCCTTGGGCTGCCCTATTGGTCTATGGCCTATTACATCAAAAACCGGGTCAAAAATGCTCGCAAGGCCTTTGCTAATTTTGAAAAAGCTGCAGCAGATGAAGCAATGCGGCGAGGTGTAGACGGTATTATCTGTGGACATATCCACCAACCAGAAATCCGCTCCATCGACGGCGTTCTCTATTGCAATGATGGCGACTGGATTGAAAGTTGTACCGCATTGGTGGAGCACAACAATGGTAGGCTTGAACTGGTCCACTGGGGTGACCTTCAGCAGGGTATAAAATGTGATAAGGCCGCCAATGACTCAAGCATTACTGCACCTTACTCCCTGCCAAAGCTATCACCTTAAACCCATTAAGCATTAGCAACTAACTTTGTATCGATTTTTTCAGCCGCTAGGCTCAAAGTGTTACCCGCTATTCCTTGCCGGCCCACGGCCAAGTAGTCAAACCCAGCATTAGCCATGCGAGCAGGGTCATATAAATTACGCCCATCAATTACTACAGGGCGCTTCATTTTTTCCATTAATACTTTTAAGTCTGGTGCCCAAAAGTGCTTCCACTCAGTACAAATCACCAAGGCATCTGCCTCTTTAACGGCCGCTTCTTTAGTACCCATTAATGCCAGATCATCGCGATCACCATAAATCCTCTGACACTCTTCCATTGCCCGAGGGTCATAAGCCTGTACTCGAGCTCCATGATCCCATAGTGCTTCCAAAAGAATACGACTCGGCGCCTCACGCATATCATCCGTTCTTGGCTTAAAAGCCAAGCCCCAAATGGCAATGGTTTTTCCAACTAAATCACCATCAAAATAATCGCAAACCTTATGAAACAAACGCTGCTTTTGATGGTAATTCACATTCTGTACAGCAGATAACAAATGTGGCTGATAACCGGCTTTCTCTGCGGTCACCTGTAAAGCACGAACATCTTTTGGGAAACAAGAACCACCATAACCACAACCTGGGTAAATAAAGTGATAACCAATACGTGGGTCAGCCCCGATGCCTTGGCGAACTTCTTCAATATCTGCACCCAAATGCTCTGCCAAATTTGCTATTTCATTAATAAAACTGATTTTGGTCGCCAGCATGGCATTAGCAGCATACTTTGTAAGCTCTGAGGAGCGAATATCCATCACCATCAGGCGATCATGGTTGCGATTAAACGGTGCATACAGCTCTCGCATAATATCGGCTACGCGTTCTGAACTGGTTCCCACCACAATACGGTCTGGTTTCATAAAGTCGGCAATGGCAGCCCCCTCCTTGAGGAATTCGGGGTTAGAAGCCACCTCAAATGCCACATCAACAACTCGCCGATCTAAAATACGCTTCATTTCATCTTTTACCGCATCGGCTGTACCAACAGGCACAGTAGATTTGGTAACCACTACAGTGAAATCGTTGAGATGCTCTCCTACAGTCCTGGCTACATCCAACACATGGCGGGTATCTGCCGTACCATCCTCATCCGTAGGTGTGCCCACAGCAATAAAGATTAGATCAGCATGTTCGATGGCGGTGGCCGGCTCTTCCGTAAATTCCAATAACCCTTCGCGTTGACAATCTATCAGGTAATCTTCCAACCCTGGCTCAAAAATTGGGCAAATACCCTGCCGTAACATTTCCACTTTTTTTACATCAAGATCCACACAAACAACATGGTGACCCACATGTGCCAGACAAGCACTTGTCACTAGACCTACATAACCACCGCCAAATACTGTTACCTTCATCGCACACACCTTTTAAACCTAACGCCGTATAAAGCAAACGCCGTATAAAGCAAACGCCTCAATGATGTGACCAAGCCATGACGGTCTCATGTCAGAATAATTTCAGTTTTATTTCAAAATAGGTTCAACCAAAAACAACCGAGAGGACCTTTTTACTCAATGCTAGAACAAACATTTTCAGATAAACTTACCTCTATCTATTCAACCAGCATGGCCTCGCTGTAACACATGACTGTTTTTATTTTGCAAAACCAACACGAGCAATTTCTTACTAAATCGCTGGAATGGATAAATGGCTGTGATGCTAACCAGTTATTTAGAACGCCTTACCGGGATATCGCCCTTAACCAACTGATGGAATTAAACGCCAAAGACATTCAGCTTCGAGTCAAAATTATTTCATGTGAACTGAATAAATCTGGAAATCCTGAGCTACCAACGCAGTCAATAACTGCCTGATGCCTCCGACAAGGAAACAATTGTGCCCCTGTTAAAAAATCGCCTGAGTATCTTGGCCAAAAACAGTGATTCCAAACTGCTCTCAGGGATTACCCGTGGAATTGAAAAAGAAAGCCTAAGAGTCACCCCAAAAGGAACACTGGCACATACACCACACCCTAAAGCACTTGGCTCTGCACTGACACATCCACAAATAACCACAGACTATTCAGAATCATTATTAGAATTTATTACGCCACCCTCTAGTGATGCTGACCAAGTACTAAAAACCCTGGAAGATATTCATCGTTATACCTACCGCCAAATAGGTGATGAACTGCTCTGGGCTAATAGCATGCCCTGCCAACTGAGTGGCGATAGTGATATTCCTGTGGGGCAATACGGCTCATCCAACGTCGGACAGATGAAAAGTATTTATCGAATAGGTCTGGGGCATCGGTATGGGCGCTTGATGCAAACCATTGCTGGGATTCACTACAACTTCTCTGTGCCCGACGAGCTATTGGAAATACTGAAACAGGAAGAAAGCCCTGAGCAATCTTTACAAGATTTCAAAACCAACAATTATTTTGCACTGATTCGTAATTTCCGTCGCTATTTTTGGCTATTGCTGTATCTGTTTGGTGCCTCGCCCGGTGTTTGCCGTAGTTTTGTAAAAGGGCGCGATCATAATCTAGAACCTTTCGGGACAGATGAGCATAGCCTCCATATCCCCAATGCGACATCTCTACGTATGGGCGATTTAGGCTACCAGAGTAAAGCGCAAGAAGAGTTAGTGGTCTGCTACAATGACTTACACAACTACGTGGAAACACTGCGACATGCACTAGTAGAACCGTATCCCGACTATGAAGCCATCGGCATCAAAAACACCAATGGTGAGTACCAACAGCTCAGTAAACATTTACTACAAATTGAAAATGAGTTTTACAGTACTATTCGCCCAAAACGCACCACCAAATCAGGTGAAACAGCACTGGGAGCACTTTGGGAACGTGGCGTGGAATACATCGAAGTACGTTGTGTCGACCTCAACCCTTTTCAACCATTGGGTATCGATCGTGAGCAAATCGACTTTATGGATGTTTTCCTACTCACTTGTCTGTTATCGAAAAGTCCTCCTACTGACGATCAGGAATATCGTAATATTCTGAACAACCAGCGGATGATGGTTTACCAAGGGCGCAACCCCGACTTGATGCTTCATGACGGTAGCCAGATGCGGCCTTTCCTGGAATGGAGCTATTCTCTCTTTGACGAAATGATTCCTGTGGCTCAATTGTTGGATCGACATAACCAAACTGAACAATGCAAGCAACCGGGACGATACGAAAAAACGCTGCAGAAATTGGCCCAATTACTGGATAACCCAGACCAGACTCCATCCGCCCGCATCCTTAATGAAATGAAAGAAACAGGGCAAACCTACTTCAGAGTTGCCATGAATCATGCCATCCAACACCGTGAGTATTTTCTGGGTACAGAATTACCAGCAGAAGTTATGGAACAATACCGAGCAATGGCTGCTGACTCCCTGAAAAATCAACAGCAAATTGAAACAAATGACACACAATCATTCGATGATTTTCTAGCCAGTTATTACCAACAGTACGATTTTCCACTTTGAATTTTCTTCTGTGAACTATTTGGCCCACATCTACCTTTCCGGAGACTGCCCGGAAACCATGATAGGTGGTCTGTTAGGGGATTTTGTCAAAGGGCCGCTACGGGGAGAACGCCCCAAGGCTACGGAAACCGGAATTTCACTGCACCGGAAAATAGATGCATTTACCGACTCACTGCCTGAGGTAAAACATGCCATTGCCCGTATAGAGCCTCCCTACCGTCGCTTTGGCGGTATTCTCATCAATATTTGCTACGATCATTTTCTCGCCTCCAACTGGGAAAAATTTCACCACCAACCTCTGGGTGATTACTGCCAAGATTTCTATCGACTCTTATCTGAATATGAACCTCATCTACCACCCGGGGCCAGGCGATTTAGTGAAGTCGCTCCCAAGGTACAATGGCTAGAAGGCTATGCCGATATGGACAAACTGAAATATATTCTGGAACGGGTCGGGCAACGATTTAAAACACCTATAGCACTGGATAAAGCCTTCCCCCAGTTGTTACGGGATTACCAATTATTAGATCAGGAATTTACCCAGATATTCCCAAAAATTATTGCGTTTGCTAACAGCGGCCAGTCTAAACAAGCCCGAAAACAATAACGTCATTCAAAACTCAGGAACTGACCGTTGCTTTTGAATGAGCGGCTTCCTCCGGATAAAACGGATTATTTTCCCGCAGTGTTGCTACGGCTATGGCGATTGAAAGCAAAATAATACTATTGAAAAAAACCGGCAGGATCACAAAGAAATAACCTAATGCTTCTACCTGCTCACCACCAATAACTGCAGTCACTGCCGTGGCTCCGCCTGGTGGGTGTATGCAACGCAAATAATGCATCAGCAACATGGCAATGGCGATGGCCAATGAAGATGCAAAAATAGGGTTTGCCACTAATTTTTGGCAAGTCACGCCCACTAATGCTGAAACCAAGTGCCCTCCAACCAAGTGCCAGGGCTTTGAAACCGGACTGTGGGGCAAACCAAAAATTAACATGGCCGATGCGCCTGTAGAGGCAAGAATAATCGGTGTTTGTTCAGCGGAGAGAATCGTGTAGCTAAAGAAAGAAGCTAATAAGGTGGCAATAAAAGCGCCAACGATGGAGATCAAAACCTCCTGATTACTCATGTTACTCATCGCCATAAAATTAACCCAGCCACTCCAACTTCTTATTCATTTTTAAACCACTAAGAAAGAATTCTAATACAGCTCTGGGGTCAAAGCGTATTATTTAATGTGCTTGCAAAATAACCGGGCTAAAATGCACCTGGCACTTACACTGGAGAACAGAGAATGCTCACTGGCAGACAAACCAACTTATTAATTTTTCTAATCTGTAATGGACTTATCGCCACTGCGTTGTATATGCAGCATGTAATGGAATTGACTCCCTGTTATCTATGTATCACCCAAAGGGCATTTGTCATTATCACAGGTATGTTTGCCCTGTTAGCCCTCATTCATAATAACGGCCTAAAAATCTATGGGTTCTTTATCGCACTGAGTGCACTAGCAGGTAGCTTTTTTTCCGGTAAACAGCTCTGGTTGCAAAGCCTTCCAGAAGATCAGGTACCGGCCTGTGGACCGCCCGCTGAATACTTGTTCGATGCATTTAGTTTTACTGAAGCAATGAGCATGCTATTTCGAGGGGATGGCAACTGTGCCGAAGTCCAATGGACGTTCCTCAGTTTAAGTATTCCCGCTTGGACTTTGTTGTGCTTTTTATTCCTTGCACTACTGGGTATTTCACAAATATTGAAAAAAAATAAATCGTAAAAAAGTTACACCTGGCGATATAAAAGAGCCCCTTTACACCATGCTAAAAGGTTTACTGGTACTGCTACTATTTCAAGGCATTGGAGAAGCCTCTAGTCATTACAGCGGCCTACCCATACCTGGGCCTGTTATCGGCATGATATTGCTTTTTATTTATCTCCAGCTTAGCAGCAGAGAATTATCCACTGGGCTCGGCGATGCCGCTCATTTTATGATTCGCTGGTTATCCCTTATGTTTGTACCGGCCTGTGTAGGCTTTTTCTTTTTGACTAAAATACCTGCCAATCAATGGCTCGCTGTTACAGGGGTTATTATTATCTCAACACTGGTCACAATGATTATTACCGCCCTGTTAATGAAATATTTAATGGCAAAGCCAAAACTGTCTAAGCCAAAGGCTGAACAGTGATGGTAGAAATCATCACACCAGTTTTGCTTTTAATGCTTACTTTTTTCGCATTCAGCCTCGCTTTTTGGCTCTACGGAATCAGTCAATCTAGGCCGATCATATCTTCACTTCTTCACCCGTTGGTCACTGCGCCTATTTTAGTCAGCGCGGTATTACTACTCATAAATATTGATTACAGTGATTACCGCAAAGCAAACCAACCACTGTTCTTTTTATTGGGCACAGCAACGGTTGCTCTTGCCATTCCACTTCACCAACAATTTCATCATATCCGCAACCTAACCAAGCCTTTATTGCTTACTCTGTTTTTTGGCGCCAGTTTTGCTGTTATCTCGGCACTTTCCATTGCCTGGATTTTAGGGGCCACACCTGAAACCCTTATATCTGTTGCGCCAAAATCGGTCACAACACCTATCGCCCTTGGTATTGCAGAGAAGATAAATGGTGAACCGGGGCTTACGGCAGGAATCGTAGTATTTACTGGTGTTATAGGCGCGGTATTTGGACCTTTACTGTTTCGATGGATAGGAATTTCAGATGATCGCATCAAAGGCTTTGTATTAGGTATTTGCGCCCATGGCGTAGGGACAGCCCGCGCTTTTGAGGTGAGTGGAAAGTGTGGTGCATTTTCCAGCCTTGGGCTGGGACTAACAGGAGCCATCACTGCCATGATTCTGCCGTGGATCATCATTTATGCATTCAAATAGCCATAATGAAAAGCCTTGTCACACCGTGCCGGTTTGCATATCCTTGGTTAAATTCATAGAAAAAGCTGCCGTTTATGCTTGAGAATTGTAAATCTGCGCAAGAACGCTGGGGTGGTGTTAGCTCCCTAATAGATAATTGGTTACAAGAACGCCAGGAAATGCTGGTGTGCTTTTGTGCCCTTGGTGAAATAAACGATTTCAACAGCGACAATACGGTCCATAGAGAAAAGCTTAAAAGCTTTTGTGAAATCCTTGTGGATTATGCCTCTGCAGGACATTTTGAAATTTACGACCAATTGGTCAAAGAAGGCCAAGAACTTAAAGACAACAGCGGGCTGGAAGTAGCTGACAATCTATTTCAGACCATCGATGCAACAACTGAAATCATTCTGGATTTTAATGATAAATACTTAGAAACCGATGACCTAAAAACATTGGCGAATGATTTATCCGGACTAGGGGAGTCTTTGGCGACACGGCTCGGTGCCGAAGATAAGATGATCGAGGTTCTACACACTAATCACCGTGAGAAAGTTTTAAGTAGCAATTAATACGAATAGCTATTAAGAAATACAACTAACTATTTAAAATTTCCTCTTAAAACATCAAATAAAAAAGGCCCATATAGGGCCTTTTTTATTGCAAAGCCTTTTATTGAGAACCTAGAACCTTAAGCAACTCTACTTCAAAAATTAACGTTGCACTTGGCCCAATAATTCCACCTGTACCCTGGGGGCCATAAGCCAATTCAGAAGGTAGATATAATTCCCATTTAGCACCTTCTTTCATTTTTTGCAGTGCCTCGGTCCAACCAGGAATAACTTCACTGACATTCAACTCAACTGAACCACCATGCTTCGCTGACGCATCAAACTCACGACCATCAACCAACGTACCCCGGTAATTCACTTCTACGCGGCTATCCGCTGTTGGAGAAGCGCCTGTACCCGCAGTAATAACTTTGTACTGCAAACCGCTGTCTGTCGTCTTCACGCCATCTTTTGCACTATTTTCAGAGAGGAATGCTGCTCCTTCCTGAATATTTTTCTCTGCGGCCATTTGTTGTGTTTCTTGATGGTCTTTAATTTTGGCCTGTTGTTCTGCATGAAAACTTTGTACAACTGTTTCCAGTTCTTCCTTATCAATTCGAGGGCGCTTGTTATCCAAAGAGTCTGCCATACCCGCAGCAAAAGCTTCTCGATCAATATTGATATCTGAGGTACGGAACTGCCCTCCCATATCAACACCTACTACATAGCTAAATTTTTTCAATTGGGTGTCCAACGCCAGGTCTGCACTTACCTCTTCTACCACTTGCTGAGTTTGCTCTTCAACCTCTGATGCCTGCTCAACTTGTTCTTTCTCGTTACAAGCTGTAAGAGTGACCGCTACTGCAGAGGCGAGCACCAAATATTTAATTTTCATAAAACTATCCTTTAACTATCCTTTATTGAAGAGACCAAATTGATTGGCCCAAATCAGTTAGCTCAAACCAGTGGGCAATGGTAACTTAAAACTTGTCGAAATTAACTTAAAATCAGCAGTATTCGACGAGTTAATCATGCCCATTACATAATGGGCTACCTTCTGAAATAGAACCGCAATCTAATAGAGACAAATAAGTATTCAAGTTTTTCATTTGTGCTGCTGAAGCAGTGCTCGCACTAATAAATTCCTGTTTACCTATGAACTTTTTATTCCTAATAAACCCATTACGCATAGACCACTGAAACAGATCATTTTGGACTATTTGTTCTGCCATCAGTTCAACTTGCTTAAGGTTGCTATACAACTCATCAGCCGGAGGCTTTAATGTTTTTACAAATTGCCGAGCTGCACGAAGTGGCTGTACTGCATGTAAATCCAAAGATTTTATCGTTAAGTTTGCCTGCTCAAGATCCTTAGGTTTGATCAAGACCCCAAGTGATCCCAACCAACAACACAAGAGCAATATATTAACATTGGCTCCATACCGATCCTGGTATTCGAGACAACACTGGGCCACCTCCGGCTGGGAATAATATACTAATGAATATTCCCAAAACGGATTCTCAGACATTTACTATTAACCTTCTGTCTTAGCCAAAACTTCTGCTACCAGCTTTTCGATTCCACTGGCCGCTTCGCTAATACTGGAAGCCAGCATATAGGCAGGTGTAGTAACAACATTATTAGTGCCATCAATACAAATATTATTCACCGGGCATGGCTCATGCACACCACCCGTTGATTCAATTGCTGATGCCGTTTCCTGATCATTACCAATCGTAAAATGAACGCCTTCCCCAAACAACTTACCTACCATCGCCGGAGCAATGCACATAAGCCCTACTGGTTTATCCGCTTGGTGAACAGCCTGAACAAAACGAGCCAAATCCTCGTTTAATGAAAGGTCAGATCCTTTCACAGCAAAGTCACAAAGGTTTTTTGCTGCACCAAACCCACCTGGAATAATAACAGCATCAAACTCTTCGGCTTTAGCATCAGCTAAATCTTTTATCTCTCCTCGGGCTAACCTAGCAGCCTCAACCAAGACTTGCCGACTCTCACCCTCAGCCACTTCACCCGTCAAATGGTTGATTACATGCATTTGCTGAATATTAGGAGCAAAGCATTGGACTTCTACCCCAGCCCTGTCCAGACATAACAACGTAATGACTGATTCATAAATCTCAGAGCCATCAAACACACCACACCCCGAAAGGATAACGGCTATTTTTTTACTCATGGTTTACCTCTTACGCTATATCCCTTTGCCCTACATCAATAAACAATACTTTTAACAATAAGTAGAGCTGAAAATGTTCTATGGTTAGTACAATCATCTGATTATATTCAGCTTATACATATTTTCCTATGATTATAAAAAAGGGGAACTGATGAACAACAGATTCACATACTTAGTTGTAATGGAGCCAGAGGCTCCACATCAGACAGCTTTGCTCAAAGCTGTTGAGCTTGCGTGTAAAACAAATGCCATTATTGAAATTTTTGCATGTGGCTATTTAACGGATGAGGAAATTAATCAGTTTCAATCTCGACAAGATGCTAAACGTTCTACCATTGATGTATTAACGGATTGGTGCTCAGAGCAGATAGAAACTCTTGTGTCGCACCAAAATATAGCCACACATATCAAATCTCCCCATATTGAGTGGAATGACCAATGCCTAAAGGCCGCCTGTTACCGAGCCCGCGAAATCGGTGCAAACATGATTATCACTACTAACAACCACGATCGTTCTGATGTGAAAGGCTTACTTAGGTATTCTCCCTGCCCAGTACTCTTGGCGCATTCTTTCAACCGACCAGTCACAGGCAATGTACTTGCTGCACTGGATACGCACAAAAAAAGTGATGCTAACGATGCACTGAATAATGCCATCCTAGCAGCAGCATTAAATTTGGCTGAGGATACTGATAGCAACGTTCACTTGGTCAGTGCAATTGATGAAAAAGAAGCTATTGCTGCTCATTTAGGTTTCGAATACCTGGAAGACATCGAATCAGAACAAGCACTAATTGCAAAACATTTTGAGCTTCCTAAAAATCGAGTTCATGTTCAGTTAGGAAACCCACAAATCATTATCCAAAACTGTGTTGAAACAGTAGATGCCGATACATTAGTTATAGGTACCAATGCACGAAAAGGTGTTGCTGGATTATTCCTCGGAAATACCGCAGAAAAGCTACTATCTCAACTATTGTGCGATGTACTCATTGTTAACTAAACGCTACTAATCCATTCGCTGATACAACAAATCCCAGACACCATGACCCAATCGCTCGCCGCGCTTTTCAAACTTGGTTACAGGCCGAAAACTTGGGCGTGGTGAATACTGCCTTGGGCCCATGGTATTTTTATACCCTTCGGCAGCATCCATAACCTCAAGCATATGTTCAGCATATTGCTCCCAATCAGTGGCTAAATGTAAAATCCCACCAACTTTAAGCTTGGTGCGTATTTTTTGAACAAAGTCTGATTGGATTAAGCGACGCTTATTGTGTTTTTTCTTGTGCCAAGGATCAGGAAAATAAACCTGAAAACGGTCAATACTGGCATCGGCAATACAATCTTCAAGCACATCAATAGCATCAGCTAAAAAAACACGAAGGTTTGGAAGCTCAAGTTTTCCAGCATCATTAATCAGGCGGCCCACTCCAGGGGGGTGTACTTCAATACCAATAAAATCTTTATCCGGCTCGGCTTGTATCATTTGTAACAGCGATCCACCCATTCCAAAGCCTATTTCCAGAACTTGGGGTGCATTTCGCCCAAACTCCTTTGCAGCATCCAAGCTACCATCATGCAGGCTCAGCCCATAGTCAGGCCAATATTTTTCATATGCCACTTTTTGACCATCAGTCATTCGGCCTGCCCGAACAACATAGCTTCGAATAGATTTTTTTTTGAACTCAGGCCTAATATCCACACTTAATACCCACACCTAATAGTCACAAATAGTGGTCTCCATTTAAAACTCTTTTTTAATTACTTTTTTCTTACTTCTTTTTAATTTCCTAGTGATCTGCCTGCTGAGCGGCAACAAACCTTACTAATGCAAAAGCCAAGACCAACCAACCACATAAAAATAAAACACCGCCGATAGGTGTAATCATACCCAGGGCTTTGATTCCAGTAAGCACTAATGCATAAAGACTTCCCGAGAACAACAACGTCCCTACAACAAAAATCCATCCAGAAACACACAACAATTTATTAGGCATACGGCTACCAGCAACAACAATGCACAATAGTGCTAATGCATGGAACATTTGGTATTGCATCGCTGTTTCCCACACAGCAAGCATTTCTGGTGCAACAGTGGCCCGCAAAACGTGGGCACCAAAAGCACCAAAAGCTACGGCGATAAAGCCTGATATTGCTGAACAAACTGCTAAACCTTTCATTGGTGCTACCTATGCTTTTATCTATCTATCTATATGTAACTATGCCCAAATGAGAAATAACTGGGACAGGATTAGACCTGAGCTTTCTCTATCAATTTCATAAAACTGAGTTACATAAAAAAAGCCGCACAAATTGCGGCTTTTTTAACGATATAAAGTCGTTGCAATTATGCTTCCATTATTGCTCGTACTTTTTTCATCGCATTTTGTTCAAGCTGACGAATGCGCTCTGCAGAGACACTGTATTTATCTGCCAGATCGTGCAGCGTTGCTTTGTCTTCACCCAACCAGCGGCTGTGAATAATGTCACGGCTACGCTCATCAAGTTCACCTAGGGCTTCAGCCATACGACCATAGCTATCTCTCTCGCTGTCTTCCTGCTCTACCTGTAATGCAGGATCAGCGTTTTTGTCTTCAAGATATAAAGCCGGAGCCTGATATGCAGATTCATCATCTTCATCGGTTGGTGCGTCAAAGGCTGAATCCCTCGCTGACAACCGCTGCTCCATTTCGCGAACCTGATTAACCTCAACACCTAAATCATCTGCAATGGCTTTAGCCTCGTCGTTAGTCAACCAAGCCAAACGCTTTTTAGCACCACGTAAGTTAAAAAATAACTTTCTTTGTGCTTTAGTTGTTGCCACTTTAACAATGCGCCAATTACGCAGCACGTACTCGTGAATCTCTGCCTTGACCCAATGCACGGCAAATGACACTAAACGCACGCCTTTTTCTGGATTAAAGCGTTTAACTGCCTTCATAAGACCTACGTTACCTTCCTGGATGAGGTCACCAAGAGGCAAGCCATAGCCATTGTAGGAGCGGGCAATATGTACAACAAAGCGGAGGTGTGACAAAACCAAACGGCGTGCAGCATCGAGATCTTCACGATAATAGAGATCTTCGGCCAGTGCTTTCTCTTCTTCCGCAGACAACACAGCAACAGCATTTACGCCCTGCATATATGTTGTCAGGTTTGCTCCTGGGGACATCCAATCCACAGTTTGCAGATTCTTACTCATATCAACCTCTAAAATTCAAGGGAACGTAGTTTACCATCTTAACATTAGATTTCCAGAGTCCAAAAAAGTTGCCTTAACATATTGTTTCAGATCAAAAAGATCTCTCATTTACAACAAATAAACAACTACTTCGGCTCAATTTTACTAAGGTGCCGAGCAACTGCCAGCCAAGCTCCTACCAAGCCAAGAACTGCACCAATACCTATAAGTGCGGCCAAACCTGAAAAACCCAACCCCTGAAGCTGAAAAAAGCTCTGATATAACTCAGCTAAATGGCTAACAGGTCCCGATATCCACTGAAGCCCTAATACAACTAAAGCCCAGGCCAATACACCACCAATAAGTCCATACCAAACCCCGGTATACAAAAAAGGTCGGCGGACATAGGCATTAGTGCCACCCACCAGTTTCACCACAACAATTTCATCTCGGCGGTTTTCAATAGCAAGACGAATGGTGTTGCCTACAATTAATAAAACACCCAACGCCAACGCCAAACCCAGAGAAAAAGCCAATCGTTCACCAACAACCAGCATCGCCTGTAGACGTTGCATCCACTTCATATCCAACTGAACATCATCAACCAATGTCATTTTTTTCAATTTATCGACTAATTTCTCACTTGCCGATAAATCCTGTTGAAAGTGTACTGCTGGTTGCACAATAAAAACTGCCGGCAGCGGGTTTTCATCCAACATTTCTAAAACGTCGCCAAAACTGGAGAGAACACGAAATTCATCCAGTGCCTGCTTCCTGGAAATATATTTAACAGTAGCGAAATCTTGGTCTGATGCTAAATTTTTTCTAAGCTGATCTATTGCTTGTTGAGATGCTTCTTTCTTTAAAAATACGGTCATCTGAGCAGTAGTTTCCACACGGCTTCCCAACTGCTGCAAATTGACCACCCCCACATATAATGCAGCAGGAAGTCCCAGTGCAATAGCTACGACTAGAGATGTCATCAAGGTTTGAACTGGCTCTGCTAATAAGCGGCGTAGCGTGCTAAAGAACAAACGCTGGTGGTTCTGAAAATAACTTCTGAATTTATCTAAAAAGGCAGCACGGCCATCAGAGGCACCACGCCTAGATTCTTTCGCTGTTTTACGATGATCAGAAGATATTTCATCTGCTTTATGGCGAGAAGAATGGGAAGAACGAGTATTACGTTGAGAATTATGTTGGGAGTTACGCTGCATTCTCAGGCACTCCATCCTCGACTAACCTGCCTTCTTGTAGCTGTAATCTCCGCACACCCATTTGGGAGATTAAATCTACATCATGTGTCGCAATTAAGACAGTAACGCCTACCGCACAAAACTGTCGAAATAGATCCATAATTTCTGCTGAAAGCTCTGGATCAAGGTTACCGGTAGGTTCATCTGCCAATAAAATTCGGGGCTTATGAACGACTGCACGGGCTATGCCCAACCGCTGCTGCTCGCCACCTGACAGAGCAATAGGGTTAAGTTTTTCCTTATCCAACAACCCAACTTTATCTAACGCAGCACGAACCCTGCGCCCAACTTCTCTGGGCTGGTAACCAGAAACCAATAATGGAAGAGCCACATTATCAAAGACACTGCGATCAAACAGGAGTTGGTGATTTTGAAATACAACACCAATGTTACGACGATAATAAGGAATCTGGCTTTTATGCAAGCGATTAAGGTTCTTTCCATTGACCAACAACTGACCGTGAGTGGGCCTTTCCATCAGCATAACAAGCTTCAGTAACGTACTTTTACCCGCACCAGAATGTCCAATTAAAAATGCCATTTCAGCCGCACCCAATTCCAGGCTCAAACCATTTAAAGCTTCCTGGCCTGTAGAGTAACGTTTACTGACATTATCAAATTGGATCATAGGGTAGCAAAATCAAAAGTTTTCTAAAATCTAGTGTTCCGATATCAATGTTTGAACTTTTTGTATAACTAATTACGTATCAGTAGCCTTTACCATCTTGATCAAACAATGCCTGGACATAGTCTTTTGCCCTAAAAGGCTGTAAATCATCAACACCCTCACCCAGCCCAACATAGCGGATCGGCGTACCAAACTGCTTACACAGAGAGAAGATAATACCCCCTTTTGCAGTTCCATCCAGCTTGGTCAATGCGACACCAGTAACATTGACAGTATCGTTAAATTCCTTCATTTGATTAACTGCATTCTGGCCAGTACCCGCATCCAAAACCAGCAGCACCTCATGGGGAGCGGAGTCATCGAGTTTAGCCATAACGCGCTTAACTTTTTTAAGCTCTTCCATCAGATTGCTTTTAGTATGCAAGCGACCAGCTGTATCAGCGATCAAAATATCAATATTGCGAGACTTTGCAGACTCAATAGCATCATAGATAACCGAAGCACTGTCCGCGCCAGTGTGTTGCGCCACAACAGGTACGTTGTTTCTCTCACCCCAAGTTTGCAACTGTTCTACTGCCGCTGCCCTAAATGTATCACCTGCAGCTAGCATCACTGATTTGCCCTGGTCTTTATAAGATTTTGCCAGCTTACCAATAGTCGTGGTTTTACCCACGCCATTCACTCCCACGACCAATAGCACAAAGGGCACTTTTTGCTGATCAACTGCTTTTTTCTCGTCAATCAATAGGGGCTGCTCACAACGTATGAGTTTTTCAACCATGGCATTTTGAAGTGCGGCAACAAGAGCTCGGCTATCGGCCAGCTCACGTCGTTTCACCCTGTCGGCTAAATCCTGAATAATTTCTACTGTCGATTCAATACCGACATCGGCCAACAGCAATAGTGTTTCCAGCTCTTCAAGGAGTTCATCATCAATTTCCCGTTCACCCAGGAATAAATTACCGAAACTACGCCCTGTTTTGGATAGTGCCTGACGAAACCGGGCCCTCAGACCCGCTTTGGGCTTTTCTACTTCTGTTTGACCAGCGTCTAAGGAGGGCTCAGATACCTGAATACCAGAAATCAAATTGCTTGTTTTTTGAGGCTCTAAAGATTGACTTTCTTGTTCTTGATTTTCTGTAACTGGATTTTCTTTAATGTGGCCCTCTACAGCTGGACTTTCTACGACTAAATTTTCTTCAGCTTGAGTTTCCGCTAAATCCTTTTCTGCCATTCCAGTTTCGACTGTACCGCCCTCGTCTTCTTTCTGGCGACGGAAGCGCTGAAAGAATGAACGTTTCTTGCCTGGCTCTTGTTTACCTGAGCCTTGCTGCTGTTCTTTAGTTAATTCCGAAGAATTATTTTCGTTGTTAGTTGAATCTGACACAAATATCCTGTTTTTTCAGTACTGTTTTTTTAATGATGAACCTGACAGTGTATGCTACCACTTTAGTCAGAGAAAAACGCTTTGAAACGCCCACGAAACCAAAGATCTTCGACCAACGTCTCCATGAAAAAATCACCCCTGGGTCAAGTGCGAATTATCGGTGGCATGTGGCGTGGTCAAAAGCTTAATTTTATCCCTGTGGAAGGCCTGCGCCCCACGGGAGATCGAATTAGGGAAACCCTATTCAACTGGCTTACACCCATTATCCATGAAGCCCATTGCCTCGATTTATTTGCTGGTTCCGGGGCTTTGGGCTTTGAGGCTTTATCTCGTGGCGCCAGTTCAGCTACATTAATCGAACAAGACCCAGAAGCCATTAACCTGCTACAACAAAACCAAACACGACTTAAAGCCAAACACTCCCATATTGTGAAGGCTAATGCTCTGGAATGGCTTAGTACCACCAAAGCCTTTCAGCCCTTTGATATCATTTTTCTGGATCCACCTTTTGCCGAGAGTTTACTTCAGTCCTGCTGCGACTTGTTAGATCAGAAATCTTTTCTTGCCGCCAATGCTTATATCTATATGGAGTCTGACAGCAACCAATCACCACCAGTAACCCCAACCTCTTGGTGCGCTCTAAAGGAAAAAACAACTGGGCAGGTTACTTACCGTCTCTTTCGCATTGGTTGAGGCAATGTTGTACTGATTGAGACCAAGTTGTAAAACGTTTAACATGCTCCCCCCCGCTTTAGGCTAAAATATAGCCATGAGCGACAAACAGCCATGAGCCAAAAAAACAGCTCTGATCCACAAAAAAGCCGAGAGCAAAAACCACAGTGAAAACAATTGTTTACCCTGGGACATTCGATCCCATCACCAATGGCCATGTTGATCTAGTTGAACGTGCCAGCAGATTGTTTCACCACGTTGTGGTTGCTATTGCTAGCAGTGAAAAGAAGCAGCCTCTGTTTGATCTTGAAGAACGTATCGGTTTAGCCAAACAAGCATTGTCTCACCTCGATAACATTGAGGTGTTAGGTTTTGATTATTTACTCGTTAATTTTGTAAAGGATCGGAATGCTGATGCCGTTTTACGTGGACTCCGAGCTGTATCAGATTTCGAATACGAATTTCAGCTAGCAAATATGAACCGAGCGCTCGCACCGGATGTTGAAAGTATCTTCCTGACCCCTTCAGAAAAACTTTCTTATATCTCATCATCGCTGGTTAAAGAAATTGGCTCCTTAGGTGGTGATATTAATGAATTTGTCCCACCTTGCGTCACAGAAGCATTAGCAAAGAAATTTGCCGCCAATGGTAAAAAATAGTTCAGACTCTTTATTAGTACCCAAAAACCCTTAATAATCTCTGATAACTTCCGACAACTATTTCTGACAACTAGGGCAATAAACTGTTGAGCGCTGCCCTAACCGCACCTCCTTCAATATATCTTTGCAATTCAAGCAAGGCTGCCCTCCTCGGCCATACACATACAGTTCCTGCTTAAAATAACCAGGCTTACCCTCATTACCGACAAAATCTTTTAATGTCGTACCGCCCTGTTCAATGGCTCGGCCAAGCACAGTCTTTATATTGTCAGCCAACAAGTCATAACTCTTTTTAGAAACCCTTCCCGCTGCTTTTTTCGGGCGAATACCACTTAGAAACAACGATTCATTTGCGTAGATATTTCCTACCCCCACCACAATCTGATTATCCATCAAAAATTGTTTTACTGAGGTAGTTTTACCCCGGGACAGGTCATACAGATAACGGCCATTAATATAGTCCTCAAATGGTTCTGGCCCAAGATTTTGTAACAAGCGATGTTGTGCTGGCTCATCATCCACCCACAGCACAGAACCAAATCGACGAGGGTCCGTAAACCTTAGGGCTATCCTGTCATCAAAAACCACATCAACATGATCATGCTTTTCTGGTGTAACACTGATGTCGACAATCCTAAGGTTTCCAGACATACCTAAATGAATCATTAAGTGTCCATGATCAAACTGAAACAACATATATTTTGCCCGCTGACGACCACTGAGGAGACGCTTACTTTTTAGTAATACTGACAAGCCCTCCGGTACCGGCCAACGGAGTTTGCCATTACGTACGATCACATCGGTAACACGTTTACCTTCAATATGAGGCAAAACCCCTCTCAGGGTAACAACAACCTCCGGTAGTTCTGGCATGATCAGCTCCTGGACATAAGGTAAATAGAAAAGTGCTGCACAAATAGCACAAAATCGTAATTGATAAACACCAGCCTAAGCCTGACAAATCAAGATCTGGCATACTAGGCAGGTTAAGTGGCACCATCAAGCCTCTCGCTAGATATTCAAGCCATCATCAAAATTATTCAGCACATAAAGGAAGCTTTAATGGCTTTAGGCAAAAAACGAACTCAAGACAACACCGAAGCACAGCAAGGGGACATAGACCTCACGCCAATGCTTGATGTCGTTTTTATTATGCTTATCTTCTTTGTTGTCACTGCATCATTTGTTAAGGAATCCGGATTGGAAATAAACCGGCCCCCCATTTCTGAAACACCCCCGGATTCACAGGAGGAAAACTCCAATATTGTTTTCAACATTACCGAGAATAACGAGGTGTTTTTATCAGGCCGTCATATTGATATACGATCAGTTCGAGCCAATGTGGAAAGAGCACATGCAGGTAACCCACAAGCCAAAGTGATTATCGAGGCACACCCAAAAGCCAAAACTAACACCTTTGTTCTTATCTCTGATCAGGCGCGAGAAGCCGGTATTACCGACATTGCACTGACTACCCTAAAATAGCTTCCGAGCTTCCCTAAGCATAAAAAATAGCCACAAAAAAACCCCGATATTTTCGGGGTTTTAATACTAGCCGTTCTTTTACTAAACGTTCAAAAGCTTACTTAATTTTAGCTTCTTTGTAAGGAACGTGTTTGCGAACCACGGGGTCATACTTGCTGAACTCAAGCTTTTCTGGCTGAGTACGCTTGTTTTTAGTTGTGGTGTAGTAATGCCCAGTGCCTGCACTGGATACCAGTTTAATTGTATCGCGATTAGATTTAGCCATGATTTATCTCCTTAAACCTTTTCGCCACGCTTGCGCATATCAGCAAGAACCTGCTGAATGCCCAGCTTATCAACAATACGCATGCCCTTGGCAGAAAGACGAAGTCTTACGAAACGCTTTTCTTCTTCAATCCAAAAACGGTGAGATTGCAAATTAGGCTCAAACCGACGGCGAGTCCTGTTCTTCGCGTGTGAAACGTTATTTCCAGACATCGGCTTCTTGCCGGTGACTTGACATACTTTAGACATTGCTTCGCCTCTAAAATTACTTATTTCTTTAAAGTAAGGCAGCACCACCAATATCCGGCAACTGCTTTTGAATTCAGTTAGTGGGTCTCTCGAAGCAAAACTTCGTAGCAAAATTGAAGTAAAACCATCGAAAACAAAGCGCATTTTGAATGCCAAAAACAATCTGGCAAAGAGCACCCTCACAGAGAGCCGCGTTTTATACCAGAACACCTTTTTGAAAGCAAACAAATTCTCTCGATTCGCCCTAATTTCGCTGGTATGTCTAGTTAGAGCTGGAATATATCTCCATTTGGTAAACGACGAAGAATACGAGCTTTCTCACGCGACCTTAAAGCAAATATCTTACTGGTCCATCACAACAAGCCATGCTCTGCCAAAGAAACCGTATAACCACCACCCACAATCACATGATCAAGCACCCTGACATCAACCAAACTTAAAGCCTGTTTCAAGTTTTCCGTCATCAGACGGTCAGATTCACTTGGTTGTGCTACCCTAGAGGGATGATTATGTGAAAGTATGACAGCAGAGGCATTATGAAACAGTGCCCTCTTAACCACTTCCCTTGGATGAACATTGGCACTATCTACCGTACCAAAAAATAGCTTTTCCCAATCAATCAAACGATGCTGGGCATCCAAAAACAACACCGCAAAAATTTCTTGCTCGCTATCCCGCAAGTGTGAAAGTAAAAAGTCTCCCACCAACGACGGATTAGTAAAGACCTGTTCACGGCTCAGCTGTTCGCCTAAATGCCGTCTAGCTAGCTCCATAACAGCTTGCAACTGAACATATTTTGCCTCTCCAAGGCCGCGCACCTGACAAAATGATGTTTTACCTGCAGACAACATACCAGCAAGACTGCCAAACCGATCTAATAGGTCGTGGGCCAAATCAACAGCAGAGCGTCCCGCACAACCGGTACGCAAAAAAATTGCCAATAATTCAGCATCGGATAAGGCGTTAGCCCCTCTTTGTATAAGCTTTTCTCTGGGTCTTGCTGATGTCGGCCAATCACTAATAGCCATATACACCTCCTTGTGTATTTATTATTGGTAGTGTATTTACAACTGTATACTTATGGATTTTGAATCCATAAGTATTGAATGTAAGTACTGACTACGCAAATTCCTTTTGCAGTGTTATCTTATCCATATCAGAATAAACTTTCAGGAAATTTAATGCCCTCATTGGCCAATAAACATGTCCTGCTCGGTGTCACCGGCGGTATTGCTGCCTATAAAAGCGCAGAGGTTATACGCCGGCTACAAGACTCCGGAGCTAGCGTACGTGTTGTTATGACGAAAGGGGGCACTGAATTCATTACACCTCTTACCATGCAAGCCCTTTCAGGTAATCCAGTACATACAGAACTCTTGAATACTGAAGCTGAAGCGGCCATGGGCCATATAGAACTTTCTCGCTGGGCAGATGTTATTTTAATAGTGCCAGCAACTGCTGACTTCATTGCCAAGCTAGTCAATGGTGAAGGCGGTGATCTTCTTTCTACAATTTGCCTGGCAAGCCGATCTCCGCTGGCTATTGCCCCAGCAATGAATCAAGGCATGTGGCGAAATGCCAGTACCCAACACAATATTGAACGCCTGCGCGGAAGAGGCATTCATATTTTTGGCCCCGCCGAAGGCGAACAAGCTTGCGGTGACGTAGGTCCAGGCCGAATGATTGAGCCAGATGACATTGCAGAGCTAACTGCCGATCTGTTTGAAACCGGCTCACTAACAGGTAAAAAAGTAGTGATAACTGCGGGCCCAACACGGGAAGCTATTGACCCTGTTAGATATATTAGCAACCACAGCTCAGGCAAAATGGGTTATGCCCTAGCTGAAGCTGCTGCTGAAGCTGGCGCTGAAACGATTTTAATTACCGGCCCTGTTAGTTTAAAGGCACCGGAACGAGTAAAAACACTCTCTGTGACCAGTGCCAGAGAAATGTACGATACAGCACTAGCTGAAGCCAATGATTGTGACTTGTTCATTGCTTCTGCCGCTGTTGCAGATTACCGACCCATACAGGTTTCAGAGAAAAAGATTAAAAAATCTGCTGACACCATGACCATAGAATTGGTTAAAAACCCGGATATTGTCAGTGCCGTTGCCGTACTGCAAAAAAGGCCTTTTACCGTTGGCTTTGCTGCGGAAACAGCCAATGCAGAAGATGGCCTTGAACATCATGCTCGGGGCAAATTGGAACGAAAAAATCTTGATCTTGTGATCGCGAACGATGTTTCAGACCGAACAATTGGCTTTAATAGCGATGATAATGCTGTTCTTGTCGTAGAAGGACAAGGGTCAGAAGCTATACCAAAAATTAATAAGTCGATTCTTGCGCGCCAACTGATAGCCAAGATCGCAAATATGCTCCAAGGCTAATGGAACATCATGAAGAATGCTGATACTACTGTAACCAAAACCTCTAGCACTAAAGCCACCGGTACTAAAACAAGTATGCTTGGCAAGTTAAAGCAGCACCCTATGGTGCTGGGAATACTACTTCTTATTATTTGTTGCTTTGCTTGGTTATCATTTTTGCTCCACCATCATTTGATGGATAACACCAAACAAGATCTGGCAATGGCCAGTGCTCAAAACTATGCACAACAACAACTGATTACGACGAACACCTATCTCCAACAACGTAAGCAGCAGTTACAAGCTCTGTCAGAAAAAAGCCTTTTTATTGATGCCCTTGCCTCAGGTGACAAAACAAAAATTGAGCACATGGAAAAGCTAATGGCCGATTGGGTTGATGGCCTTTCACATGGATATTTATTAGGCCCCGAAGATAACCGTTTAGATAAAGCACACAACTTTGCTGGCCAGCAAATCATGCTAAAGATTTTAGCTGGTGAAAAGCCAAAACCTGTGGCTGCTTACATCAATAAATCCTGGTATTTTATTTACGCCTACCCACTCAAACATGAAGACAACATTCTGGGTGTAATGCTAATCATGCTTGGGACGGACTCCCTGTCTAATTTGCTAGGCAATATGGATAAAACCCTGGGGAAAACTGAGTTTTATCAAACACTGCCCAAGATCAATGGCAAGGCCGTCATTGCTCTGGGTACAAATGAAAAAGTACTTGAAACGGTCTCTTTCAAAACCCGTGTTCCTCACTGGGAAATTCGATTTACCGGCAGCGCATTGTTACTTAACCAGGTAGAACCTTCTTATCAGGAATTTATCATCATTCTGGGCGCTTTAATTGCCTTTATGCTGGTGCTCATTTACTTGGTTGTCCGCTACACACTCTTTCATCATAAAGATAAAGCTCCAACCGCCAAGCCAGGAAAAAATAAGAAAAAAGCACAGCCTGTTAATGATGGTGATGAAGGCGCCGTGGATGAAGGCCGTGACTCCTATTTACAAGTCCTCCCCTCAGGAGCTGAAACAGACAAAAAGCTACAAGAAGGCTCACAAACAGAAGAAGGCAACTCTGAAAAAGATAAGCCTGAAGAAGATGAAGAGGCTACCCAAACACCGGGGGCAGCTACATTCCCCAGTGTTGTCTTTAGGGATTACGATATTCGTGGCCTTGCAGGCTCCCAACTCACCGCAGAATTTGCTCACAAACTGGGTAAAGCTCTAGCAACCAAAGCTCTGGATCTGGGTGAACATTCATTAATTGTAGGCTGTGATGGTCGCAACTCCAGCGGAGAGCTTACAGAGGCCCTCGAACAAGGTATTTTGACCACGGGCTGTCATGTTATACATCTCGGCCAGGTGCCAACCCCTTTGCTAAATTATGCTACCCATGAATTATCTGAAACCGATTGCGGCATCATGGTTACGGCCAGCCACAACCCCGCTGAATACAATGGCTTTAAAATGTTTTTCAAACGCCATGCACTATGTGGAGATGAAATCCTATCGTTAAAATCAGAGTTGGAAAAAGATTTTCCAGAGATGAATCCAGGTGAACTGGAAGTTAGAGACCTCTCTGAAGAGTATGTAGAAAATATCGCCAATGACATCGTACCGGCTGATGACCTTAAAATTGTTTTGGATGCTGGCAATGGAGTAGCTGGGAAGCATGCATGCCTTGTACTTGAGGCAATTGGCTGTGAGGTCATTCCACTTTACTGTGACGTCGATGGTAATTTCCCCAATCATCCACCGGATACTTCCGTAGCAGAAAACCTGGCAGACCTTATTGCCTGTGTCAAAGAAAGTAATGCTAATCTCGGTATTGCGCTCGATGGTGATGGCGACAGAATGGTAGCGATTTCAGAGAGCGGAAAGATCATCTGGCCAGATGAGCTATTAATGATCTTTGCCCGCGATGTCGTATCCCGCAACCCTAGTGCTGACGTGGTCTTTGATGTTAAAAGTACCAATCGCCTAAACAACCTGATTAGCAGCTATGGAGGGCGACCGGTGATGTGGAAAACAGGTCACTCTCATATGTACAACAAAATTCTAGAATGTGAAGCTCCTGTAGGTGGTGAATACAGTGGCCATATTTTCTTCCATGATCGCTGGCATGGTTTTGATGATGGTACCTATGCAGCAGCCCGGCTGATAGAAATCATGGCCATTCGTGAGCAAGGGCTCGATGAAATGGTGGCTGGCTTTGAAACACGTTATTCCACATCAGAAATCAAGATAGAAGTTCCAGACGAGGAAAAGTTCTCTGTCATGGATAAATTTGTTTCAAACCATGTTTTTGAAGCAGGTAATATTTCAACTATTGATGGACTGAGAGTTGATTTACCAGAGGCATGGGGATTGATAAGGGCTTCAAACACCAGCCCAGCACTGACACTACGCTTTGAAGCAGACTCTACAGAATCGCTGGAAAAAATTCAGGCCGCTTTCAGGCAACAACTTGAGTCTATCGATAACAAATTGACGTTTTAATCTACAAAAAACAGGATCAGCTAATGTCTTTAACCCGCGAAGCGGCTAGCAATATTGCTAATGTACTTTCTGAATCACTGCCTTATATCCAGAAATTCACTGGAAAAACCATCGTGGTTAAATTTGGCGGTAATGCCATGGTGGATAAAAAACTTAAAGCTAGTTTTGCACGTGATATTGTGATGATGAAACTCGTTGGCATGAACCCTGTTGTAGTCCATGGCGGCGGGCCTCAAATTGGTGATCTGTTAGGACAGCTAAATATCGAATCTCATTTTGTCGATGGTATGCGTGTCACAGATAGCAAAACCATGGATGTTGTAGAAATGGTGTTGGGCGGCAGTGTCAACAAAGAGATTGTTAACCTGATCAATGGCGTTGGGGGCAGTGCCGTAGGCATCACCGGTAAAGACGGGCAGCTGATCAAGGCTCGCAAACTAAAAGTAACCCGGCGCTCTTCAGAAACAGCGCCCGAGTTAGAAGCTCCCGAAATTATCGATATCGGTCATGTTGGTGAAGTGGAATCCATTAATACCGATGTTATCGACATGCTAACAGACAGCCATTTTATTCCCGTCATTGCCCCTATTGGTGTTGATGATAAAGGCAATTCCTACAACATTAATGCTGACCTAGTTGCAGGAAAAATTGCTGAAGTACTCCAAGCAGAGAAACTTATGCTGCTAACAAATGTTGCAGGGCTTCAGGATAAAAACGGCGAAGTTTTAACAGGTCTGTCCACCAAACAAGTAGACGAACTGATTGCCGATGGCACCATATACGGTGGCATGCTGCCTAAAATCAGTTGTGCATTAAATGCTGTTAAACGTGGAACAAAGAGCGCACATATTATTGATGGTCGAGTAAACCATGCCACTCTACTAGAAATTTTTACCGATCAAGGTGTAGGTACTCTTATCACAAATCTCACACCAAGCGAGCAACCCTAATATGGCAACAGCTAAAGGCTCCCGGAAACAACAAATTCTCCAATCCCTGGCACGTATGCTTGAAGCAACTCCCGGGGGGAGAATTACGACTGCTTCTTTAGCTGCAGAAGTTGGCGTCTCAGAAGCCGCTCTTTACCGCCACTTTCCCAGTAAAACAAAAATGTACGAAGGGTTAATCGACTTTATCGAAGACACACTGTTTAGCCGAATTCGGGTAATTCTTACAGAGGAGTCAGATACCGTCGGTCGTTGCTATCGAATACTTACTTTACTGCTCACATTTGCTGAACGTAACCCCGGCATTACCCGCCTGTTAACTGGCGATGCGCTTACTGGGGAAACTGACCGCTTACACCAACGTATACAACAGTTATTTGACCGCCTGGAAACACAGCTAAAACAGATTCTTCGTGAGGCTGAAATCAGCAATAATCTGCGTACAACAACAACCGTGACAGCTGCTGCAAATATGATGTTAGGGCTGGCAGAAGGACGAATCAGTCAATTTGTCCGTAGCGGCTTCCAGCGTAGACCTACGGAGTATTGGCAGGATCAGTGGTCGGTGGCGATGACGGGCTTCTTTAGGGAATAACAGCTTCGGGAGTAGCAGTATCCTTATTTACCCCCTTTAATGTTTTCAGGCGATCTAAATACCCCAAATAACGATCTTTAGTGCCCTGATATTCTTGCTGACGCACTACCAACATGTTCTCACCATCACGCTGTTCATGTATCTGGCTATCCATATTTTTTAACAGTGCTTTGGGAACATGCCTTCCACCCAATTGATAGTTGGCTGCCTTAACCCTTGAGGCATCCAATGCCTTTTCGTTTTTCTCTAAATTAGACTGGATAATTTCTATCTCCCGATCTAATTGTTTCAACTTCCTATCCATTGCGGCTTCCAGTTCAGCAATCTCACTGTAAGTGCGTAATAACATCTCGTCTTCTTTCTGCTGGGCCGCTTCAGCTTCTGACCTGCTTCTTTGTACTTCCTCAGGTTCCATATCTTCTGGATCTACCTGCGGCTCTATTACATCAATAACCGTTCCAGACTCACTAAGTATTTCATAACCATTGGCAACATATTGTGGTGGCACAGCATAATCAATGACCAAGTTACCCTGGTTATTACGATAACGATAAAGGTTCCCGGCTTCTGCCACCATTGCAGAAAGGCCTAAAAAAATGAATACAATCGATACTATTCGCTGGTAGTTTTTCATAATAACTATCATTAATACGTTATGGCTCTTATCGTGTACTCGGCTTAGTACGCCTAATACAACATCAGGTTTCAGGACAAACTCGCTAATCTAAACTCTAGTGCAATAATACACTCTCAACTTTCAGGGGGCGACTCCACACCCATAAATACCACCCAGACGAATTATTTACTGCTATATACTTTACTACTAGGAATCAGTACTCAATTTGATCGCAAAATTTTCCAATAAAGATCAGCGTCAAGGAAGACTTGAAGGGCCACAGCAGAGAAGAATAGTTGCACTGAAGAAAGGCCCTCTTTAGACTCCCTTCCAAACCCCGATTTTTCAGCCTCACTGCTTTATGGAGAAGCTGTATGAAAAAGACTATATGGAAAAAATAGCCCCCTAATGCCAAATGCCATTCCAGAAAATTCTGTCGGCTTAGTAACACCAGAAACCCTGCATTTTGATCAGCCTCTGGAGCTGGCCTGTGGCCGAACACTTTCCAGTTACCAACTGGTTGTTGAAACCTACGGCGAACTCAATGCAGACAAAAGCAATGCTATTTTGATTTGCCATGCCCTAAGTGGCCATCACCATGCTGCAGGCTATCATTCCATGGAGGACAGTAAACCTGGCTGGTGGGACAACCATATTGGCCCTGGCAAACCTTTTGATACCAACCGTTTCTTTATTGTCTGCCCTAATAATCTAGGTGGATGCCACGGCAGCACAGGCCCCAACTCAATCAATCCGGACACCAACAAACCCTGGGGGGTGGATTTCCCCTCATTGCGGGCACGGGATTGGGTACAAAGCCAGGCGAGACTTGCTGACCACCTCGGTATAAAAACATGGGCTGCTGTTGTAGGTGGTAGCCTGGGCGGTATGCAGGCCATGCGCTGGGCACTGGAATACCCAGATCGCCTTCGCCATGCAGTTGTGATCGCCTCAGCCATGAAGCTCAGCGCTCAAAATATTGCCTTTAACGAGATTGCCCGCAACGCCATTAAATCAGACCCTGATTTTCGTGATGGCAATTTTCTCGAAGACAATACATTACCCCGCAATGGCTTGGCACTGGCCAGAATGATCGGCCATGTAACTTATCTGTCCGACGAACAAATGGGCAACAAATTTGGTCGAGAATTACGGTCAGGCTCCTTTCAGCAAGGACAAGATACCCCCATTGAATTTCAAGTGGAGAGCTACCTTCGCCACCAAGGTGATGCCTTTTCCAATAGCTTTGATGCCAATACCTATCTGCTAATGACCAAGGTATTGGACTACTTTGATTTAGCCAGGGAATACGGCAATGATCCGGTAAAAGCCTTTAGTAATGCTCTGTGTAAATTTCTTGTCGTCTCTTTTTCAACAGACTGGCGGTTTGCACCAGAACGCTCCGAAGAAATTGTTAAAGCATTAATCGATGCCAAGAAAAATGTCTCTTATGCCGCCATTGAATCCAATCTGGGACATGATGCATTCCTGTTACCTAATGAGCGTTATGAGCAAGTGCTCTACGCCTACATGGAACGTATCGCAGTGGAGGCCGGAATATGAATAAAGCTATTAAGAGTAATACCGAGATTCGTATTGACCTCGATATTATTCAGCAATGGATCGCGCCAGAAAACCATGTTCTCGATCTTGCCTGTGGTGATGGCACACTACTAAAAAGCTTAAAAGAGCACAAAAATGTAGAAGGCTACGGCCTGGAAATTGATCAAGAAAAAATTACTGCGGCCATAGCCAATGGCGTCAATGTGATTGAAGCCAACTTGGATACCGGTTTATCTCAATTCGCCGATAACAGTTTTGATACTGTGATCATGACCCAGGCATTACAAGCCATGCGTTACCCACACCTGGTCCTGGATGAAATGCTCAGAATTGGCAAACAGTGCATTGTAACGTTCCCAAATTTTGGTCATTGGCAAGCAAGAATCTTTCTTTTAACCCATGGCCGTATGCCTGTAACCAAAGAGCTCAGCTATCAATGGTATGACACGCCTAACATTCACTTCTGTACTGTCAAAGATTTTGAAGTACTCTGTGCTGAAAAAAATATCCTGATAAATCAACGGGAATTTGTTGCTGAACGATTCCTGGACAGGCAGATCAAAGGAATGTGTCCTAATCTGTTTAGTAACACGGCTATTTATTTGCTGAGCAAGTAAATACAGTAACTACTTACCAAGACCCTATAAAACCTCATGGTTTTTGGAGGCAACAAACATGAATTATTATAAGCCTATGAATAGATATAAATTGCTATGGTCGCCCCTGTTAACGGTACTCATCGCACTACTGGCCTTTAACGTACAAGCAGGCAACAAACCCTACAAAGAGTTTGGCAACATCAAGGTGTACTACAGCTCATTTAACAGCAGCTTTATCCTACCTGAAGTAGCCAGCGCCTATAATATTACCCGCGGCAAAGATAAAGGCCTGGTCAATATTTCCGTGATTGTTGATGACAACGTGGGTGGAAAAACCGCACTAGTTAAAGGCACTGTTTCCAATATTTTTGCCCAGCAACAAAAGCTCAAATTCTTTGAAGTGAGGGAAGGTAATACCGTCTACTATCTGGCACCTTTTGAATTTGAAAATGAAGACTCAATGACCTTTAAAATACAAGTTCAACCAGACCCTGATAAGCCTGCTCATTCAATTTCATTTCAAAATAAATTCTATTATAACGACTAGTTTTTTGAGCGGCCTGATTGTAACTAACCAATAATTACTCTAAATTCATAAGCCATTTCTCTCAAACGGGAAATGGCTATTTTTTTGATCCGCCACTTTATTTAACCCACAACCTATTTTGAGAATAAAAAAATCAATGAAAGTTACACTGGCAAGTAGCAATAAAGGCAAACTGGCAGAATTCCAACAACTACTTTCAGGGCTGAATTTTGATGTAGTCCCCCAATCAGAATTTCAAGTGCCCGATGCTATCGAGAACGGCCTGAGCTTTGTTGAAAATGCCATTATTAAAGCACGACATGCTTCAAAGCTTACCGGCCTTCCTGCCATTGCTGATGATTCAGGCTTGGAAGTGGATTTTCTCAATGGCGCTCCAGGTATCTATTCATCACGCTTTTCCGGTGAAAATGCCACCGATGAAAAAAATAACCAACGTTTGCTTTCGCTACTTCAGGAAGTTGAAGAAAATGAACGCACCGCTAGGTTTCAATGTCTGCTGGTCTATATGAGACACCCAGAAGATCCCACCCCCATTATTTGCCAAGGTACCTGGGAAGGTTTAATTACCCTTTCCCCCGACGGCGAAAATGGTTTTGGTTACGATCCGCTCTTTTATATTCCGGAATTTGGTTGTACCTCAGCGCAACTGGAAAAAACCCAGAAAAATAAAGTGAGTCACCGTGGTAAAGCCATGGCACAGCTGTTAGAAAAGCTGTCTCGCTGATTGCTGGCGAATACAGCCCTATTTCCTCATGTCACGACTATCACTGCCACCACTCTCACTTTATGTACATATCCCCTGGTGTGTAAAAAAGTGCCCCTATTGTGATTTCAATTCCCACACGGCAAATCATCAATTACCCGAAGAAGAATACCTACAGGCACTGATTCAAGATTTGGAATTAGAACTACCCTATGTGCAGGGCCGAAAACTCAGTTCCATATTTTTTGGTGGTGGTACACCCAGTTTATTTTCTGCTGAAACCATAGGGCGAATTATTCAAGCTGCGCAAAGACGCATAGGATTTGAAAACTCTACTTTTGAAGATGAAATAGAAATTAGTCTAGAAGCCAATCCCGGTACATTTGAGCAGGAAAAGTTTTCAGGCTACAGAAGTGTTGGTGTTAACCGCCTTTCCATCGGCATACAAAGTTTTAATAACAATCAGCTAGAATCACTGGGTCGCATTCATTCTTCAGAACAAGCAATAAAAGCGATTGAGACTGCAAAAAATGCCGGTTTTGAAAATATTAATCTGGATTTAATGCACGGCTTACCCGGACAGGATATTGCCGATGCCATGGCAGATTTACAACAAGCCATCGATTTAAACCCCAACCATATTTCCTGGTATCAATTAACCATTGAATCCAATACCGTTTTCTATAACAAACCTCCAAAACTTCCCAAAGATATTATTTTGGAATTTATCCAAGAAAATGGACTGCAATTATTAGCAGACAATGGTTACCAACAATACGAAGTTTCGGCCTACTGTAAAGAAGGAAATCAATCTGACCACAATATGAATTATTGGGAATTTGGTGACTACCTGGGTATTGGTGCCGGCGCCCATGGAAAAGTTACTTTAGTGGATGAACAACGAATTATTCGTACAGCAAAAACACGAAAGCCAGAAGATTATTTAGCCCGAGAAAATTCTTATACTGCAAGTAGTCATACTATTTCCAAAGAAGAATTACCGTTGGAATTTATGATGAATGCTATGCGATTAAATAATGGGGTACCAAAACAATTTTTTTCCGAAAGAACGGGATGCACTATAGAAACCATACAACTCGCTTTAGATAAACTTCAAAAAATAGGATTGATGGAACAAGAAAATAACGATTTAATTCCCACAGAAAAAGGACATAAGTTTTTAAATAACCTGTTAGAAGTATTTAATGAATAGGGTTTATAAATCTCTCTTCATCAGTCTCTGGAAGAGGTCATATGAGAGGACTTGTTGCACTGATTTTCTAGATTTTAAAAATACGCCTAATAGACTCTGTTAAAACTGCCGCAACAATCGCAGCTTCAAGGCTACTGCTAATAAGATAGACTACTAGATCTACAACGATATTGAATAGAAGAGCAGAAAATATGTAAACCCTTCGAAAGGCTATGACTAAGTATAATAAGCCTTTATCTAGGCGAAACCTATCACGAGTAACATCAATAACATACGTATTTTTGTTTTCATAGGGTTCAGCAATAGGCCTAATAAATAGATACTGTAAGTAATATTTATAATACAGCACTTGAATTATTTCTTTTCTTAATAGGTTTGTAAATATTCCAGAAGGAATATGTAAATTTAGTTGTTGTGGCTTTCCATATTTCCTTTCAGGATCCTTATCTTCGGGGCAGCCACTTACCGATGCTGTAGTGACAAGAGATTCTAAGATCTCCTCACCAAACAAAAGCTCAATTAAGCATAACCACATCCATCTTAATCGAGATACTTTTCCTCTGACTCGATCATCACGAAAAAATACTAAAGAAAAGTAGTTTTGTTTTATTGGCTTTTGGCCATCTATGACTCTAAAGTATTTTCTCATTATAGAATGTTAAAAATTAACAGTTTGCTTACAATTTTGTCTTTTTTATTAACTAAGTTTAACAGCAGCCACCAGTTTCTTTTTTATCCTCTGAAAAGGGCAGCGAACTATCACCCTGTTTAAATATTCCCTGGTGCTGATCAAAACTTCCTGAAAACTCAAAATGCTCTAAAAACCTTGAGCCTTTTAATATTTGATAGGTATTCCCACACACAGAAACTGCTTTTCCTTTTGGCATCCTATTTTGTTTATCCAGTTCAAATACACAGCCATTATTTGCAACGGTGCCTTTATAGGTTACTGACTGACCATAATCTTCTCTGCTCTGCTCCAATTCAGGTAATTTAAATAAACGGTATGTAGCAGAATAAAAATTAATATGGCCAATTTTCTTTTTTACCTCAGCATTGTCGATTCCCAGCGGACGGTCTTCGACTAACCGTGGATCAGCAAAACCTGCTTGTTTTGCCAGTTGAATAAAATCATTCCAATAGAGTGCTCCACTTAGGCATTCGCCATAGAGAACCGGGTCTGCCATTAGTGCTGCTGGTACTCGACGGTCGGCATAGACATCGGAAAAATAGAGTTCACCGCCGGGTTTTAATAATTGATATGCCTGGGCTAATACTGCCTGTTTATCCGGCGATAAATTAATCACGCAGTTGGAAACAATTATATCGAAGCTTTCGTCTTCTAAATTTAATTCATCCAGCTTTTCGATATAGCCTTTAATAAAACGTACGTTTGCTTTCGCATAACCGAAAGCTTCACGGTGGTAATCAATATGACGATTAGCTACGTCCAATTGTTCATCGGTCATATCGATGCCGACGACTTCACCGCTCTCACCTACTAATGCCGACAGCACATAACAATCCTGACCAGAGCCGCTGCCTAAATCCAGGATGCGCATGCCTTCGAGCAATTCGGGAGCCACTAATCCACAGCCATAATATTTGCTGGAAACCTCTGGATGGATTTTTTCCATAATAGGTTTTAAGTGCTTTGGAATGTTATCCAAGGTACAACAGGCATCGGTTTTTAAATCATCGGAACCAGATAATTCTTTGCCGTAATAGTCTTGCACTTCTTTTTGCACTTTTTTTTCTTGTACTTTTTCGTCCACTTTTTATTCCTTAATCATGCCTTCTTGCAGAACTTTTTTATCTAAAGTTCATTACCTATTTATTGTTTTTTACTTGCGTTGCCAGCCGTGAAATTTTTCTACCCACTTTAACAATAATTGTGGCGCATGCGCCCTACTCCATTCCCCTGCCGCAAATTTATTGGCTTCACTTATAGTGGGGTAACTATGGATAGTACCCAATATTTTTTTCAGGCCTAACCCTTGCTTCATAGCGGTTACAAATTCTGTTAATAAATCACCTGCATGGTAGCCCACAATGGTGGCACCAAGTATTTTATCTTTACCCGGCACAGTGAGTACTTTGACAAAACCTTCAGCAGTGTTATCGGCAATAGCACGATCTAGGTCATCGATACCGTATTTGGTAATTTCATAGGGTATGCCTTTTGCTCTAGCATCAGCTTCACTCAAACCCACATGGGCTACTTCTGGATCGGTGAAGGTTGCCCAGGGCACTACGGAATAATCTACTTTGAATTTTTTAAAACGGCCAAATAGTGCATTCACCGCCACATACCAGGCCTGATGCGAAGCAGTGTGAGTAAACTGGTAAGGACCTGCGACATCGCCACAGGCGTAGATATTGGGGTAACGGCTTCGTAGATATTCATCTACCGTCACTGTGCCATTTGGATTTAATTCAATATCCAAGTTTTCCAGGCCCAATTTTTCCGTGTTGGCCTTACGCCCAAGGGCTACCAGTACCTTGTCAAAACTTACTTCTTTGGTTTTATTTTCATCAGTACTTTTATCTGTTGTTTCCAGCAGAACAGTATTCTCACCTTCTCTGATTTCGAAACTGACAGGTTGGTGATCTGTTAATACTTCAATGCCCTCTTCAATAAATTTACGACGAACAAATTCAGAAACATCTTCATCTTCTCTTGGCATTAGGTGAGATCGCCTCATTACTATCGTGACCTTGGAACCCAATCGACTAAAGGCCTGGGCCAGTTCGCACCCAACGGGTCCGCCACCTAAGACTAAAAGCCTTTTCGGTAATTCATTGATCCCCCAAAGATTATCTGACGTTAAATAATCCAATTGATCCAGGCCCGGAATAGGCGGTACAAACGGACGTGCACCTGTGGCAATAACAATATTACGTGTGGTGATGGTTTTGCCATCTACGCTGACTTCCCATGGCGAAATAATTTTTGCTTCACCCTGAAGACAATCCACCCCTAATGAACTGTAGCGCTCTACTGAATCATGGGGTTCGATATCCCGTATCACTTGTCTGACCCGTTCCATCACAGCAGGAAAATCAATGGTTGGCTCAGCGACATGAATGCCTAGGTCTTTTGCTTTATGAATATCATTTACAGTTCGGGCTGCTTTAATTAAGGCTTTACTTGGCACACAACCCGTATTGAGACAATCGCCACCCATTTTATGTTTTTCTACCAAAGTAACTTTGGCCTTAACAGCTGCAGCAATATAAGAGCTGACTAGCCCAGCACTACCAGCTCCGATAACAACCATGTTGGTATCAAAAAAAGATGGCTTTGGATAATTTTTATAAACTTTTCTGCGCTGGACAATGCCAACAATCGCTCTGGCAATAAAAGGAAAGATAGCCAAGAGCGCAAATGAAAGTAGTAATGGCAACGAGAGAATACCCGCTGTAGAAAACTCCTCCACCGCACCTAATTCTGCACCAGCATTCACATAAACAGCCGTACCTGCCAGCATACCGACCTGGCTAACCAGATAAAAAACAACTGCTTTCATGGGTGTGATACCCATAACAAGATTGATCACCAAAAATGGTACGACAGGGATCAAACGAAGAGAAAATAAATAAAAGGCGCCGTCTTTTTCAATACCTTTATTTACGGCACCCAAATAATTGGCAAATTTGCTTTGCACCCAGTCACGCAATAAAAAGCGAGAGACTAAAAAGGCCAGTGTTGCACCCAGCGAACTGGCAAAAGAAACCAACAATAGCCCCACCCATAATCCAAATATCATGCCGCCAATAATTGTTAGTAGGGCAGCTCCCGGGAACGATAGGCTTGTGGCAATAACATAGACAACAAAATAGACTGCAGCAGTCAGAAGTGGCTCTTGTTTGTATAAATTCTGAAAAAAATCCAGGCTAAGGTATTTTTGGCCATCAAAAAAGAGGTAACTGCCCACAATAAGGGCTATAACTAAAAGAAGAGCTATTTTTTTCACAAGTTTTTATCTTTATTAGTATGTGTTTGTTTGACGCCAGGATCCTAGCCAATCTAAGCATTATCTGCCCGGTTTAGAACTATTTTTGGACTGTCAGTTCAATATAAAAGGCAAGGCATCACGCTAAAAGATGAAACACCGGTGATTTTTGTCATAAAAGTGACAAAAAAATGAAATACATTGAACATAAGAGTATTTGTAAATAACAAAACACTGAAATAGTGAGTATGAGCAAAAGGCAATATATGAATGAGCCATCTTCCAACAACATAACTCAGAAAACCACGGAAAAAGAAGAGATCAATCTCAACAGTTCTGAGTATTTTATTAATCGCCACATTGGTTTGATGCAATTCAACCTTAGGGTTCTAGAGCAAGCCTTAAATGAAGATTATCCACTGCTAGAACGTTTTCAGTTTTTGATGATCTTCAATAGCAATATGGATGAGTTTTTTGAAATCCGTCTCGCAGGCCTTAGACGCCAAGTCAGTTTTGCCCGTGAAACGGTAAGCACCGATGGTATGCGACCACAGGATGTGCTGCATATTCTTAGCGAACAGATTAAGCTCGCCATGGAGAAGCAGTACCATATACTCAACGATGTGCTGCTGCCAACGTTGAACCGCAACAGGGTTAGTATTCTTAACCAGCAAGACTGGAATAAGCCAGCGGCAAAATGGGCGGAAGAGTACTTTCGCAATCAGGTGATGCCCATTATCAGCCCTATTGGCCTGGATCCGGCACACCCTTTTCCTCGATTAGTAAACAAAAGCCTTAACTTTATTGTTTCCTTGGAAGGCAAAGATGCCTTTGGCCGGGACAGTGGTATGGCCATCGTGCCAGCGCCTCGTTCTTTACCTCGCCTGATACGAATTCCAGATGAACTTTGTAGCGATGGCGATAACTTTGTGCTGTTGTCATCGCTAATCGAAACCCATATAGATGACCTATTTAACGGTATGACAACCACTGGTTGTTTTCAATTTCGTATCACTCGTGATGCTGATTTGGATTTGAATGCGGCAGAAGTAGAAGATATCGCCAGGGCTCTACGAGGTGAGCTGCATTCACGAAGGTTTGGTAGTGCTGTTCGCTTGGAAGTGGATGAAAATTGCCCCGAAGATTTGGTCGGCTTTTTGTTAGATCAATATAACCTGACGGAAGACGAACTCTACCGTGTAGACGGCCCGGTTAACCTCGGCCGCATGATGCAGTTGACCAGCATGGTGGATCGTCCAGACTTAATTTTCCCACCCTTTACGCCCTCTATTCCAAAACAGCTACGTGATAAAGATGTCAGTATGTTTGAGGTCATCCGTAAAGAAGATATTTTGTTGAAGTACCCTTTTGAGTCCTTCACCCCCATTATTGACTTGCTTCGTCAGGCAGCCAAAGACCCTGATGTGCTGTCTATTAAAATGACGCTCTATCGCACCGGTGCTTCCTCAGAAATCGTCGATGCTTTGCTTGAATCTGCTCGTGCGGGGAAAGAAGTCACGGTGGTTATTGAACTGCGAGCTCGCTTCGATGAAGAGGAAAACCTGCAACTTGCTACCCAGCTTCAGGAAGCCGGTGCCGTTGTCACCTATGGTGTTGTTGGTTTTAAAACACATGCGAAAGCTCTGCTCATCGTACGTAGGGAGGGCACCCAATTACGTCGCTATGTGCATTTAGGTACAGGCAATTATCACTCTGGTAATGCCCGTGTTTACACAGATTACAGCTTACTGACCTCTGACCCTGATCTATCTAATGATGTGCATAAAATCTTTCAGCAACTAACAGGTATGGGTAAGGCTGAACGAATTAAAAAGCTGTTTAGCGCGCCCTTTACCCTAAAGAAAAACCTGCTCCGCTTGATAGAAGCTGAAGCTGAAGCGGCAAGAGAAGGTAAAGAAGCACATATCATTATTAAAGTGAATGCACTCACCGAGCCAAAAATTATTTTGGCGCTTTATGAAGCAAGCATTGCGGGTGTCACCATTGATTTGATTATTCGCGGTATGTGCTGCTTAAGACCTGGCGTACCTGGGGTTTCTGAAAATATTAAAGTGCGATCCATTGTTGGCCGCTTTCTTGAGCATTCCAGGGTTTATTACTTCCTCAATGCAGCGCCCCATATTTACTGTGCTAGCGCCGATGCCATGGAGCGTAACCTAATGCATCGTGTGGAAATTTGTTTCCCCATACTGAGTGCAAGACTACAGGCAAGGATCAGAAATGATTTACAGATCTATTTAACAGACAACTATCAAAGCTGGGAACTGCAGTCTGATGGCAACTACATCCTGAACACACCAGGAAAAGATGAATACCAGCGTGCTGCCCAAGCTATCCTATTAGAAAAGTTGGCTGATTAGCGCTCCGCCAACTCAAGCTCGAAGTCTATTTTCTTTAGTTGTTGCCGTTCTGATTTTAAAACAGCACTTGTTAAGGCGTTGCGAGCAAGCCAACCTCGAGCAAAAAGTAATGTTAAACCACCTTCATTAACCCGGGTAATAAACGGTGGGATATCCTCTATTGAGGTAACGTATTTAAATAACGCAGCAAGGCGTATCAGCACACTTAAACGTTTTAAGCGTTGCGATTGCCTTTCGCTGTAGGGTGTAAAATCATCGATGGGAAATTTTTGTCGGTGACTACGTACCAGTAAACCCAGTGCTTGTTGCTCTTGCCTACTGAAGCCAGGTAAATCTGAATGTTGTATTAAATACTGGCCATGTTTATGAAACTGGGTGTGAGCAACACTCAAACCTACTTCATGTAACCTGGCAGCCCAACTAAGCAGCTCTTTATCACCCTGATCCAGCCCCCAGTCTCTGGATACAGCATCAAACAGTAGTATGGCCATTTTTTCTACGTGCTCGGCATTTTGCTCATCGATATCACTGCGTTTTATCATGGCAGAAACGGTTCTTTCCCTTACATCCTCGTGGGATAACCGTCCCAACATGTCGTAAGCAACACCCTCCCTTAGCGCACCCGGTGATGTGTCCATATGCTCAAGGCCTAACGCATCAAATATGCCACAGATAATAGCCACCCCCGGCACGATGACATGGCGCCTGCGCTCACTTAAGCCCTCCAATTCGGGTAATTCATCCATGTGTTTACTTTCTAAAAGCTTTTTACGAAGCTTTTGTAGTCCACTCGCCGTTATACCTTCTTTGCTCCAACCCTGGGCACAAATAACCTGCTCAACTGTTCTCATGGTGCCCGAAGAACCAACGGCATTTTCCCACCCATGCTTTTTATACGGCTTACGAATATTTAAAACTTCTTTGTAAGCCGCACGGTAAGCTTTTTCAAAACACTTTTTGGATATTTTCCCAGCAGGAAAAAAACGGTCTGTATAAGTCACACAGCCCATATGCAGGCTTTCACGAAGCTTTGGCTCAAAACGTTGGCCAATCACCAACTCTGTACTGCCTCCACCAATATCAACCACCAGCCTGGCACTATCATCATCTGCCAGGGAATGTGCCACACCCAGATACACCAGCCTGGCTTCTTCTCGACCAGAAATGATTTCTACCGGGTAACCCAAGAGCACCTCTGCAGGGTGGATAAACTCACCGGAATTTTTTGCTGCACGCAGTGCGTTGGTACCAACCACTCTCACCATATCTGGCTTGAGCGTATCAAGTGCTTGGCGAAAACGGGAAAGGCATGAGAGTCCTCGAGCAATAGCCTCAAGGCATAAATTATTTTTTTCCATTTCTAAGGCTAGCTGAACGCGTTCGGCAAATGCTTCTATGGGCCTCATTTCATTATGGCTGGCCCGGGCTACTACCATATGGAAACTGTTCGAACCCAAATCAATAGCCGCCAGAGTCATACCTTCTCTCATACCTTCTGTCTTACCACCATATTTATCTTGCTGATTATTCAACCGACTCTTCCTTTACTTTTTCCCTGAAAATTTTCATAGCGCATATAGAATGGAACTTGTTCACTCCCCACCGAGTGAGTGTTATCATTTACCACTATTCTACCTCTGCACTATTGAATTCACATTAATTTGGAGACCCCATATGAGCGACAATATCGTTCACGTGACCGATTCCGCTTTTGCAAGCGACGTTCTCGGCGCCGATGTACCAGTACTGGTTGATTTTTGGGCTGCCTGGTGTGGCCCCTGCAAAATGATCGCACCAATTCTTGATGAACTGGCAGCGGAATATGCTGGAAAAATTAAAGTATGCAAAATGGATGTCGATGCCAATCCGGAAACACCTTCAAAGTTTAATGTTCGTGGTATCCCTACATTAATCTTGTTTAAAGATGGCAATATTGAAGCGACCAAAGTTGGTGCTTTATCAAAAACACAATTAGTTGAATTCATTGATGCCAGCCTATGATTAGTATGCGGCAGTGCATTTGCACTGCCGCATTGTTGCAACCTCTATCTTGTTGCGATTTCTAAAAGGCACGCCTATACTGGCACAACTGCATTAAGTACTTCTAAACTGAGAACATCACAAAATCTTTGACACCCCTCTTCCTAGGGCATGACACAAAACTCTGGCTGCCAGCCAATCCAAATTCTAACAATATCCTATGTCTGCATTTATGAATCTTACTGAACTTAAAACCAAACCCATTGATGAACTACTAAAAATAGCTTCAGAGATTGGACTTGATAATCTCGCTCGCTCAAGAAAGCAGGATGTTATCTTTAGCATACTCAAGCGCCACGCCAAAAGTGGTGAAGACATCTACGGCGATGGTGTTCTAGAAATTCTACCCGATGGTTTTGGTTTTTTAAGATCTTCCGACAGTTCTTACCTAGCAGGCCCCGATGATATTTATGTCTCGCCTAGCCAGATCAGGCGTTTTAATCTCAGAACAGGCGATAGTATTGCAGGAAAAATTCGCCCACCTAAAGAGGGTGAGCGTTATTTCGCCATGCTCAAGCTTGATGAAATTAATTTCGACAAGCCAGAAAATGCGCGCAACAAAATTTTATTTGAAAACCTTACACCTCTGTTTCCAGATGAACGCCTGGTATTGGAAGCAGGCAATGGCTCTACGGAAGATTTGACCGGTCGTATCATCGATTTGATCTCCCCCATTGGCAAGGGCCAGCGTGGGCTTATTGTAGCTCCACCTAAAGCCGGTAAGACCATCATGATGCAGCACACGGCACAGGCCATTATTCGCAATAACCCTGAATGCCATATCATTGTATTACTGATTGATGAGCGTCCTGAAGAAGTGACCGAAATGCAGCGAACCGTTCGTGGCGAGGTAGTGGCATCAACCTTTGATGAGCCACCTTCACGTCATGTACAAGTTGCTGAGATGGTAATCGAAAAAGCCAAGCGCCTGGTGGAACACAAAAAAGACGTGGTTATCCTGCTTGACTCCATTACCCGTCTGGCCCGTGCCTATAATACTGTTCAACCCTCCTCCGGCAAGGTTCTGACCGGTGGTGTTGATGCCCATGCCTTGGAACGTCCCAAGCGTTTCTTTGGTGCCGCTCGAAATATTGAACAAGGTGGTAGCCTGACTATTGTCGCTACAGCACTCGTTGAAACTGGCTCTAAGATGGATGAGGTTATTTACGAAGAATTTAAAGGTACCGGTAACCTGGAGTTACATCTGGACCGGAAAGTATCAGAGAAGCGTGTCTACCCGGCTATTAATATTCGTCGTTCTGGTACACGTCGTGAAGATCTATTAATGAGCGAAGATGACTTACAAAAAGTATGGATTTTACGCAAGTTGTTACACAGTATGGAAGATGCAGATGCCATTGAGTTCCTTATTGATAAACTGAAAGGCTCCACGACTAATGATGAGTTTTTCCTTTCTATGAAAAGAAAGTAAGAGCACTGTATAAATTGTTATAAAAATTAAAGTAGTACCAATAAAAAGCCCGGCAATTTGCCGGGATTTTTTATGTGTGTTTATTATAGGAATTGCTCCCAATGAATGAGTCCTACGGGGCAAGCCGAGAAATAACCCAACTGTTATCCTTAAATAGATACTGAAAACGGTCGTGAAGCCGGGATTCTCCACCCTGCCAAAACTCAAACTCAGAGGGAGCGACCCGATAGCCTCCCCAAAAATCAGGTAATGGCACCTCACCTTCTGCATATTTCTGTTTCATTTGAATAAATTGAGCTTCAAGGGCCTGCCGCGATGTAATGCGACTACTTTGCTTTGATGCCCAAGCCGCCAATTGGCTTCCTCTAGGACGTTTTAAAAAGTATTTTAATACCTCTGTCTTGGTCAGTTTTTCAGCCTTTCCTCCAATAATCACCTGCCTATCTAGTCTCATCCAGGGAAAAATCAAACTGACATTGGGGTTTTCGGCAATATGGTGTGCCTTACGACTCCCCAAATTGGTATAGAACATAAAGCCTTTCACATCAAAACCTTTAAGCAATACTGTTCGTTGCCAAGGCTTACCCTCTTCATCAACTGTTGCCAAACACATAGCCGTTGGATCAGACAAGCTTGAGTCAACTGCCTGATCCATCCACACATTAAATTGCTCAAACGGCGAGCTATGCAACGAATCGCTAGTCAAGCGACCATATTGATATTCCCGACGGTTATCTTCGAGTGACATATAACTTCTCCAGAGAAGGCAACCATTTTATATGAGATACAAAAGGGCACTTACTTAAAACCAAGCCTTAATTTAAGCAATCAGATTTAAAGGCTTCGAACAACAACAATACCGTCAACGTTGCGAATTTCTTCCAACAATTCAGCAGTTGGTTCTGTTTCTACGTCCACGATATTGTAGGCGATATCATCACGACTTTTATTAACCATATCAATCACGTTCATACTACGGTCAGCCAACAGTGAAAGTACATTACCCAGCACTTTTGGAACATTTTCATTACAGAAGGTTATACGATAGCCACCATTTCGAGGCATTTTAGTCGCAGGAAAGTTAACCGAATTAACAATATTTCCATTTTCCAAGTAGTCCATCAACTGGTCTGCGGCCATCATGGCACAGTTTTCTTCAGCTTCTTCCGTGCTGGCACCAATGTGCGGCATCAACAATACATTGTCGCGGCCCAAAAGTTCAGGTGTAGGAAAATCTGTGACATATTTACCCAAGCCACCATTATCCAATGCATTTTGTACGGCGCTGGCATCCACCACTTCTTCACGAGCAAAATTGAGCAAAATGGCAGAAGACTTCATGCATTGCAGTGCTTCAGCGTTAATCAAATGACGGGTAACCTCTAAAGCAGGAACATGCAAAGTAATAAAATCAGCTCGACCTAACAAGCTTTGCAAGTTCTCCATTTTTTCTACATCGCTCGATAAACGCCATGCGGCTTCAACAGAAATCGCTGGGTCATAACCTACAACATTCATGCCCAACTCTAGTGCCATGTTGGCAACCATAGAGCCAATGGCACCCAAACCCACAACACCCAAAGTTTTTCCCGCTACCTCACAACCAGCAAACTGTTTCTTTTGCTTTTCAAGTAACTTAGACATTTCGGCGCCATCAGTAATATCCGTCAACCCCTGAACGTAGTTCATGCCACCGAAGATATCTCGGGATGCCATAAACAGTGCCGAAGCAATCAGTTCTTTTACTGCATTGGCATTAGCGCCTGGAGTATTAAATACAACAATGCCTTTTTTAGTAAATTCTGGCACAGGAATGTTATTCACACCGGCACCCGCTCGCGCAACAGCGCTCACACTGGCAGGAATTTCTTCGTCATGAAGCTTGTGACTACGCAACATAAAGGCATCAGGCTCAGCAAAATCACTGGCAATCTCATAATTATCACGAGGAAAACGATCCAACCCTTTGGATGAAATCTGGTTATAAGTGCGAACTTTATACATGTTTGTATCCAACGTTATATTCGGTAAATGATTTAGGGTTAATTGCTCTTAAGCGGCTTCCAGCTCAAGCAACTTCAAGATAAGCCCATTCAATCCAGGGCATTAACACTTCAAGGTCTGATGCTTCAACCGTTGCACCACCCCAAATACGCAAACCTGCCGGTGCATCACGGTAAGCACCAATGTCATAGGCAACGCCTTCTTTCTCTAACAACTTCACTACTTGTTTTACCTTATCCGCATCCAGGTCAAGACTTAAACAAATACTGGTATTAGACAATGTCGCCACATCTTCTGCCAAAAAGCTGATCCAACCACGCCCGGCAACAAATTGCTTAACAACATTGAGATTTGCTTCAGACTTTGCAATAACAGCTTCTGCACCACCCAATGATTTAACCCAATCAAGTGCATCCAGATAATCAGCCACACAAAGCATAGATGGTGTATTGATAGTTGCGCCTTTAAAAATACCTTCAATTAATTTGCCACCTTTTGTCAGGCGAAAAATTTTTGGTAGTGGCCAAGATGGTGTGTAACTTTCCAACCTTTCAACTGCTCTTGGGCTTAGGATCAACATCCCATGGGCACCTTCTCCGCCCAATACCTTCTGCCAACTGAAAGTAACAACGTCTAACTTTTCCCATGGCATCTCCATAGCAAAAACAGCTGATGTTGCATCACAAATAGTTAAACCCTGACGTTCATCGGCAATCCAATCACCGTTAGGCACTTTGACGCCAGAGGTCGTTCCATTCCAGGTAAAGACAATGTCATTATCTGAATTAGCCTGGTTCAAATCAGGTAGTTGGCCATAATCAGCACCGTAATTGTTTACATCTTCCAGCTTTAATTGCTTCAGAATATCGGATGACCAACCCTGACCAAAAGATTCCCACGAGAAAACATCTACCGGACGTGGCCCCAACAATGACCATAAAGCCATTTCAACAGCCCCGGTATCAGATGCCGGCACAACACCAACACGATAGCCTTCAGGCAACCCCAAGACTTCCGCCGTTTCAACACACACTCGCTCAAGTGCTGCTTTACCTACTGCTGCACGGTGTGAACGACCTAAAGCAGAAAGATCCAGGGAGGAAACATCATAACCTGGACGCTTGCTACAAGGGCCAGAAGAAAAATTAGGGTTAGCCGGCTTTTGTGTCGGTTTCATAATTCATTGCCTAGGGATTAAAGGGATAAAAAGAAACGCACAATTTTAATCGTGATTGTACGAAGAACAAAGCAATTTGCCTGAAAAAGGCATATAGAACGCGTTATGTTGATTATTTTGTAGATTCATTAAGGTCATAAGGGTGGGCTTAGAATCAGAAAAGGAGCAATCTCTGTAAGATTACTCCTTTCTACTCACTCAATATAAGTCTCTAATATTGAGTGTCCAGAAATGTTATATCTCTATAAGTATAAGTGCTATTTTAAGTTCGCTCGTTCTTTTTCAACCAAAAAGCTGGCTACCTTCAACATCCCAGAATGACCACCAGCATCACGGCCAGATATCCGGAACTTACCATTTACAACCAGCTCTGGTGTTCCCTGCATACGATACCGTGCTTGCTTTTTCTCAGCCAAATCTACGGCCATTTCAATACTTCCAGAATTAAACACCTTACTAAAACGTTCTTTTGAAACGCCATTTGCCACAAACAAGCTGGCAATCTCAGCTTCGTTTAGTAATTTTTGTTTTTTAAGATTCATCGCCTCAAAAATGACATCGTTCATTTTATCAAATACCTTCAATGCCTTTGCTGTGTAATAGGCTTTAGCATGTAAGCGCATAGATGGATGCCACACAGCAGGAACAACAACAAATTTAACATCATCAGCCTGCTCTTTTAACCAGGCTTTAATTTTTGGTTCAAAGGCAAAACAATGACTACAGCCGTACCAAAAAACCTCAACCACCTCTACTTTTGAAGGGTCACTAGTTGAAACTACTTCTGGTAATACCTCGTATTGAAGGCCCGCTTTATAAGGTTCTTCTGCCTGGCACGCCGCCAAAGGCAAAAAGGCCACAATGAACAGTAAGGATGATAATAATCGATTCATCAATTTTTCCCTTTGAAGTTGATGTTGTTAGCTGTACATAGACACTTTTAAACTGACCAGTTTCTGAGAAAGGGGTTCCCCAACAACAGGCTCTAAATAAAAATTCCCAATTGCAAGGATACCTAACTACAGACATAAAAAAAGCGGCATAAGCCGCTTTTTTTACAATGAGCTAACTACTTCAAACCAGCTATAAAGTTCGATACCGCTTCAATTTCAATGTCACTCATATGAGCAGCTACGCCACGCATAGTTTTAGTGTCACCATCATTTTTACGAGCCATATCACTTTCTGGTTCGTGGGCACCCGTACGGAATGCACGTAATTGCTTAGCCGTGTATTGAGAAAACTGGCCACCCAGTGCTGGATAACCTGCAGGTGCATTGCCATTCCCAGACGGTGAATGACAGCCTGTACATGAAGGAACACCTGTTTCAGGGTTGCCGCCACGATATAAAGTTTCACCACGATCTAAGTTTTCTTCTTTAGCACCAGCCATTTGAATCGATTTGGATGCATAAAATGCAGCGATATCTGCCAAATCCTGATCAGAGAACGCATTCAGCATTCCTGTCATTTCTGCCACTTTACGGCTACCTGACTTAATATCATCCAACTGCTTGATCAAGTACTTCTCACCTTGACCTGCCAGTTTTGGAAAATTAGCTACAGCACTGTTGCCATCAGCACCGTGGCAACCTGCACACATTGCTGTTTTAGCTTGTCCTGCAGCGGCATCGCCTTCTGCAAAAACAAGGGAAGAAGCCATTATTGAAGACGCTACTGTAAAACCCAACACCGCAGCAAATCCTAGAATCATTTTTTTCATTGGTTAATCCGCTCTCTGCATTCCGCTACAATATAAAAACTTTATATAAAAAATTGGCATTGCCTTATAAAAAGCCGGGGCATTATATACTAACTCTACCCTGATCTTAATAGGTGAAACGATGAATCCCCAACCTTAACAGGTGAAATTACAAATCAGTGGGGCTATGCAGAACTAAAATTACTGTCATTATGAACCTGTACAATCACACTATTAGCCCAAACATCACTGCTCAGAACATTAGTTACACTTAAAATATAGCTACCTAAATAAGGCCTTTATGTCGGACTCCATTGCATTTACCAAAGCACAATTTTTAATTAGTGCGCCTTCAATAAAACAGTGCCCGGAGGATACCGGGAGAGAAGTTGCCTTTGCCGGTCGCTCTAATGCGGGTAAATCCAGTGCAATTAACACCCTAACAGACAACGCCAAACTTGCACGCACCAGTAAAACACCCGGGCGCACACAATTACTAAACTTTTTTTCCCTCAGCGAAGATTGCCGTTTAGTAGATCTTCCCGGTTATGGCTTCGCAAAAGTACCTAAAGCCACGAAACAAGCTTGGGATCGTAATTTGGCCGGTTATCTTCAAGAGAGACAATCACTTCAGGGGCTTGTTATGTTAATGGATATCCGCCACCCGCTTCAGCAATATGACTGGCAAATGATTCGCTGGGCATCAGAATCGGAAATGCCAGTACATTTATTACTAACTAAGGCGGACAAGTTAAAGAGAGGTCCGGCAAAAAGCACCCTTTTACAGGTTCAGCGAGAGCTGGAGAATGAAGGTTTAAGCGAGAATATATCGATTCAAACATTCTCTTCGTTAAAGAAAGAAGGCTTAAAAGAACTCAAAAAGCAATTACTAACATGGCTTAACGCCCCTGAATAGGCCGCCTTAGCTAGTTTTTCCTATAAATTCCACACAAAAAAAACCCTAACTATCGGGGGTAGTTAGGGCTGACTTTGCTGTTGCTTGGAGAAAAAAGCTTTGCATTTACTTTGGGGAGAAAATAGCAATGTTGCTTATGTGATAGTTAGTCCACTGCTTTTGCAGAAAGTTTCATTTATTTTCAAAATAATTAAATTTTATTTTTTAACGGACAAAAAAAACCCTAACCATGTGGATTAGGGCTTGCTTTGCTGTTGCTTGGGAGGGGATTCTCAAGCTTTGCATCTAGTTTGGGGAGAAAGCAGCAATATCGCTTGCGTTATATTGGTCAGCTGCTTCCAGAGAAAGTTCCCAATATTCATCAAAAAAACCGATTTTTTCTAATACCAGACCTAAAATTATCGTAACCTATTGAATTTAATTAAAAAATATTTTTTATCTTCCTTTAAGAATTCAATAAGAAGGCCTATTTTTTAAAAAATGATAAAAATAGCTTTATTTAGTGTGCTTCATCCCAGTTATCCCCTACCCCGACATCAACTAAAAGTGGTACATCTAGTTCCACAGCTCCCGCCATTCTGCTCCTTAAACCTGCTATCACTTTATCAAGTTCATTTTCTGGAACTTCCAACACCAGCTCATCGTGCACCTGCATAATCATCTGAGACTGCAACTTTTCATCTGATAACCAGTTATCTACATCAATCATTGCCAATTTGATGATATCTGCTGCCGTTCCCTGCATAGGTGCGTTAATAGCCGTTCGCTCTGCAGCCTGCCTACGCATTCCGTTGCTTGAATTAATTTCTGGTAGATATAAACGACGCCCATAGAGTGTTTCTACAAAGCCATTTTCTGCTGCACTGCTGCGGATGTTGTCCATATAAGCCTGAACACCAGGATAACGTTCAAAGTACAAATCAATATATTCTTGAGCCTGGTTTCGGCCAATATGCAGCTGTCGACCCAGGCCAAACGCTGACATACCGTAAATTAACCCGAAATTGATCGCCTTGGCACTTCTACGTTGTTCTGTTGAGACTGCATCAAGTTCAACACCAAATACTTCAGCAGCCGTTGCCTTGTGTACATCCAAACCTTGTGCAAAAGCCTCTGTAAGGCCTTTGTCCCCTGATAAATGAGCCATAATCCTCAGCTCAATTTGTGAGTAATCTGCAGCAACAATTTTCCAGCCTTCAGGTGCAATAAATGCCTGACGTACCCGACGACCTTCAGCCGTTCGAATAGGGATGTTTTGCAAGTTAGGATCTGAGGAAGATAACCGCCCCGTTGCCGTAACTGCTTGATGGTAAGAGGTATGAATTCTGCCCGTTGATGGGTTAATCATCGTAGGCAGTTTATCCGTATAGGTCGACTTCAATTTCGACAAGGTACGGTGCTCAAGCAATATTTTCGGCAAGGGATAATCCAATGCCAGCTCTTGCAAAACCTCTTCTTTGGTTGAAGGTGCTCCTTTTGCCGTCTTCTTCAACACGGGAATATTGAGTTTTTCAAACAGGATGTGCCCCAACTGTTTGGGCGATGCAAGGTTAAATTCTTCCCCGGCTAAATCATAAGCCTGCTGCTCAATCTCCTTTAATCTGTCGCCCAGCTCTTGCGTTTGTTTATGAAGCAAGTTGGCGCTTACTATTGCTCCATTCCTTTCTACTTTTGATAATACAGGTACCAGTGGTATTTCTACCTCATTAAATACCCGCTCCAATCCTTTACTTTCTTGCACTTTGGGCCAAAGGACTTGGTGTAGTCTTAACGTAATATCGGCATCCTCTGCGGCATAAGGCGCTGCATCTTCAATGGCGATTTGGTTAAACGTCAATTGCTTTGCGCCCTTCCCTGCGACATCTTCAAAGTGAATGGTTTTTTCACCCAAATACTTTAATGCCAAACTATCCATGTCGTGGCGAGTACCCGTGGAATCTGCCACATAGGATTCCAGCATGGTGTCGAATTTAATACCGGCTAAACTAATGCCATAGTTAGCCAAGACACTCATATCATATTTAAGGTTTTGACCTAATTTAGCCACTGAGGCATCTTCTAACAGTGGTTTAAATTTCTCCAATACCAACTCACAATCCAGCTGCTCAGGAGCACCCAAATAATCGTGCCCAAGGGGAACATAAGCTGCCTGGTGAGGCGTAATCGCAAATGACAGTCCCACTATTTTGGCCTGCATATAATCCAAGCTAGTGGTTTCCGTATCAAAGGCAAAAAGCTCCGCTTGGGCCAATTTTTCTAGCCAATGGTCCAATTCAACTTCGGTATAAATAACCTGATAATCTTTATCAACTTTTTCCGTTACTTGTTCTGATATCAAGGGCCTCGACTCATCACCCCCCTCGCTCTGGGTTAATAGCTCCTCAGTCCAGGTTTTCAGTTCGAGCTTTCTAAACCAATCCAACAGGGCTTCATTGTCCACTTCACCATGGGCCAAGCTTTCTATAGTCTCATCCAAGCTTACATCAGTCTTAATTGTCGCCAACTGATAAGAAAGGTCGGCCAAATCACGATGTTCATCCATTTTTTCCGGCATAGTTTTAGCGCCGCGAAACCCAAGCTCCCGTATTTTTTCCAAATCAGCATAAATAGCATCCAAACCACCGATGCCCTGCAACATGCCCAATGCCGTCTTTTCTCCTACGCCAGGGACACCCGGGATGTTATCTGACTTATCACCAATCAAAGCCAAGTAATCAATAATCAATTCTGGCGGCACGCCAAACTTGTCAATCACCCCTTGCCGATCCATATTAGTCTCAGTCATGGTGTTCACTAGGGTAACGTGCTCACCAACTAACTGGGCCATATCTTTATCGCCCGTTGAGATCACCACATCCTGTTGTTGTGCAGCTGCCTGAACAGCCAGGGTACCAATAACATCATCCGCCTCAACACCATCCACAATTAAAAGCGGTAACCCCATAGCTTGAATAATCTGATGAATTGGTTCGATTTGCTGCCGTAAGTCATCAGGCATGGGTGGTCGATGTGACTTGTATTCACCATATAATTCGTCCCTAAATGTTTTACCCTTAGCATCAAAGACAACAACCACTGTGCTTTGGGGGAAATCTTTCAACATTCGACGCATCATTGCGATCACACCCTTAACCGCACCGGTTGGAATACCTGAGGATGTCGTTAATGGCGGTAACGCATGGTATGCACGGTAAAGATAGGAAGACCCATCCACCAGTATCAGCGGGGTTTTATTCGTCATTCTTGATAGCTCTGATTATTGTATTTTGGTTTTTCTCTGTCTGGTTTTTTACCGCAGCAAGGCGAACTACAAAGCATAACGTATTTGGTTTCATTTGCGCTAACAAGGGGGTACTCTTAAATCTGAAGTAGAGGAAATACTTCAAATTGAAAACATTGTTTTAGAGCTCTGCCGTAGAACACTACTAATGAAAGAGCGTTGCTATATAAATAAGTGAAACTTACATGGCTTCTTTTCAAGTTGGTGATCAACATAGTATCAAAACCTTTCTAACCCAATATACCCTGGTTGAAGGTTCTCAGGGTGGCGATTGCCAGATTAATTCAGCCTACTCTGCTCGAACTCACCATACTTGCCGATTTCAACTTGACTCTGAGAATTCTATCGGTGTTCGTCGCTTTCTACTTTTGGCTGTAGAACAAACAGCATTGGATCGGCTAGTTTTCACTTCTTCACTCGTGGAGTATTTAATAAAGCAGGGTATATCTGTAACTCCCTGCATCAAAAACCAGCAAGGGAAATATATCTCCCAATTTGGCGACTGCCCAGCCCTGTTATTAGAACTACCCCATGGAACACACCCCGACCATAAAGACAAAACAACCTGTGAACAAATCGGTGCATTTTTAGGGAAAATGCATGCAAGTTCGGTTGATTTTAGCGAAGAATATGGAAACCCGCGCAGCTTAGTATGGCTTAATTTGTCAGCAGAAGAGCTCTTGCCCCAACTCTCTATAGGTGACGCCTCACTCCTTAAAGAACAGCTGGAACGGTTTAAATCTACAGTAGACAGCCAACCCAACCTACCCTCTGGTCCACTTATTGGTAGTTTATTTAAGGATCAGCTATTTTTTGATAACGAATCCCTTCAAGCAGTAACTGGTTTTTATTTTAGTTGCACCGACTGGTTACTTTTGGATGTAGCACAAGCCGTCAATGAATGGTGTTGTAACGAGCAAGGAGAATTAGATAAACATCTTACCAAGGCTTTGCTAGCGGCCTATCATCAGGAAAGACCATTTACACCTTGTGAAAATCAATATTGGCAGGATATTTTATGCTTTTCGGCGACTCGTTTTTGGGTTTCTAGGTTATTGACTTCACTGATCCCGGAACGAGAAGGATGTCCTTCCATTCAACATGATCCAGAAGAATATAAGAACAAGCTTAAACGTAGAATAACAGGCTATTGTCCACTACCTGTTTAGCAACTTATTGATTTAACTATATTTATTTTTTATTTAGTCACTTAGGCAAGTAACGAAGCTATCGGCAAACGCTGTAAAGAACTCCAAATAACTATCATCGCTTAACATGACGTTAGCCCCCATCAAGTCCAGTTCAGCATGATTAGCACCCAGTGTGTTTGCCAACTGGATGGCTGACTTACTATTAAGCTGAGGCTCGGTAAAAACACAGGCAACTTGATCACCCAAAGCCATCATATCGCTGTAATGACGTGCTCCACGACTAGCCCCACTACTGAGCTTAATAACAGACAGTTGATTCAACCCATAATGATCTACAAAATGCCCATAACCATCATGTAAAACGATAAAACCTTGTTGTTTTACATGCTCTAGCTGTTTTTCAATTTTATCATCTAAAACCACGAGGTTTTTCGAAAAAATTCTTAAATTTTCAGTGAAATTGCTCTTAAATTGCGGGTATTTGTTTGAAAGTTGCTCTAAAAGAGCCTCCCCCACTTTTAAACTATTTTCCGGGCTTAGCCATAGATGAGGGTCTTTGCTCAATTCATCATCATGTAAGCTGTGATCACTATCATGCTCTCCATGATGATCGTGGGATAAATGCTCAGGCCATTGCAATGTCTTTATCCCTGCTAAAGAAAATTGATTCTCTCCAGGTATTCCACGCAATGCTTTGGCCAAAATACTTTCAAGTTCTGGCCCAACCCAAACAAATAAATCAGCTTCCCTTAATGCCCTAAGGTCAGAAAACTTTAAAGCATAATCATGGGGTGATACCGAATCGGGAAGCAAGACTTTCACGTCAAGATCATCACCTGCTACAGCCTTTACCAACATTGCCACCGGCTTGATAGATGTATAAACAACAGGCGAAGAAGCCCACACAGGCAAGCTCAACCCAAACAACAGTAAAAATGCTAACCGAGAAAACTTAATAGCTTCAAACCTCTACAAATACGCAATGTTATAATATAACATTAATTGTTAGCCTTAATATTAAATAATTATAAAAAAATTTAATGCAAGTACTTGCCAAGTTGCTCCATAGCCAATCGGTACTTTAAGTGATTGAGCTTTCTTCCCACCGAAAGGCTGGTTACCAATTAACCATAATGGTATAACATAACATTATATTTATATAAGGGTCTGCCAAAATGCTGACGAATTCTCGCCTTGCTTACCACAGCCATGATCACAAGCGTTGCGTAAATGCCGCACTTCAACGGGCCCAAGTTCTTTGTAATGACAATCAGGCAAGGCTAACACCTATTCGTGAAGCAGTATTAAGAACTATTTGGGCCAACCATCGGCCACTGGGTGCATACGATATTGTCGACAAAATGACCTTGAATGGAAGTTCTGGAAAAAGAATACAGGCTCCAACGGTATACCGTGCTATCGAATTCTTACTTGAGCAAGGTCTTATTCATCGCATTGCCTCATTGAATGCTTATATTGGCTGCCCCTTTCCAGGAAACAATCATAATGATTTTTTCTTAATCTGCCGCGCCTGTGGTTCAGCCGCTGTGTGCTGTGCTGAACAGCTGAGCAATATGGTCTCGCATACTGCAGAACGTACCGGGTTCAAAGTAGAAGATCAAGCCATTGAAATTATTGGACTTTGCCCTGAGTGTCAGCAAACACCCAATCAGCCGCCAGAAAAAGTAACGGTAAAGAGCAATAATAATGAGTGAAGCACTTATTCAACTGCAGGGTATCGGGAAATACTTTAATAACAATAAAGTAGTCTCTGGCATCGACTTATCTATTGAAGATGGACAAATCATTACATTAATAGGCCCAAATGGCGCTGGAAAAACAACTCTGGTTAAACTTGTACTTGGATTATTAGAGCCGGATGAGGGGAGGGTGATACGCCACTCAAACCTTCGTATAGGTTACATGCCCCAAAAACTGCATATTGACCCAACACTCCCCATTACACTGGGCCGCTTTTTAGCATTAGCTGAGCCTAACACGAAGCTCTGTATTGATGCCTTGAAAGAAGTTGGCATAGAGAAACACATCCACTCTCCCCTGCAATCGCTCTCTGGGGGGGAAATGCAACGTGCATTATTAGCCCGTGCAATTTTACGAAAACCAAATTTTTTAGTGCTTGATGAACCAGTACAAGGTGTCGATGTAGCGGGGCAAGAAGAACTTTATAAACTGATCGGTCAATTACGGACTCGTTTGCCCTGCGGTGTACTCATGGTATCCCATGATCTACATTTAGTTATGTCGGCAACAGATGAAGTGGTCTGCTTAAATCAACATATATGCTGCCATGGCCGTCCGGATCAAGTCAGTAACAACCCTGCTTTCATAGAACTTTTTGGCACTAAAACAGCTACATACACCCATCATCACGACCATGAACACGGCCTGCATGGAGAAGTTGTCCACTCAAATGATAGCGACTCGAGCGGGTGCCAACATGATTGAAGTTCTTCTATACGCGTTACTTGCGGGACTGGGGGTTGCTGCGATTACCGGGCCATTGGGTGCGTTTATTGTTTGGCGCCGCATGGCATATTTTGGCGATACATTAGCCCATTCATCATTACTTGGTGTAGCGCTCGCATTGTTGTTATCCATTAGCCCTACGCTATCGGTTATTGCTACCTGTCTGGTTCTGGCATTGATATTAGTGATGCTGCAACAGCAGAAAGACCTAGCCTCGGATACACTTTTAGGTATTTTGTCTCATACCTCCTTGGCCGTAAGCCTAGTAGCTATGGCGTTTATGCCAGATATCAAAGTTGATTTATTAAGCCTTTTATTTGGTGATTTACTGACGGTCACTGGCAAAGATGTGGTCATCATTTATGCCATTAGCCTATTCGCCATTTTATTATTATTAAAGCTATGGAAGCCCTTGCTGGCAATCACCATTCATGAAGAACTCGCAAAAGTAGAAGGTATTCCCGTCACCGCAGTACGTACAGCCTTTATGCTTATCATTGCACTTGTGATAGCCATTGCGATGAAAGTAGTAGGGGTATTACTGATAACAGCTTTACTGGTGATTCCTGCCGCTACAGCAAGGCGCTTTGCCAATACACCCGAGCAAATGGCCATATTTGCCAGCCTGATTGGCTGTAGTGCTGTTATTATTGGCTTAAGTTGCTCTTGGTATTTAGACACACCTGTGGGGCCATCTATTGTACTCAGTGCAGGGATTTTATTTTTGCTTTCTCTGACAAAAAAATATAACTGAGAAAACTGTGGCTCTTGGATTCAGAGTTAGGGAAAGTAAGGGTAGGAAAATCAGAGCTAAGAAAAGAGTAGGGCGGGCAAACCCAAAATTGAAATAATAACTCGCCCCCTAAATCACCCTTCAAAACCCGCCATAATCGAACGTAGCGCCCTCTGCATATTACCTTCAGCAAAAGGGGGCTTTAAGAAACCATAGTAATGACCATAGGGATTTACCAATATCATGTTACCGCTGTGGTCAATGGTATAGTCACCACCTTCTAACTCTACCTTACTAAAGGCTACATTAAGCTCTGTTGCCAGCTTTAATAGTACGTATTTATTACCTGTAGCCCCAATAAAATCAGGATTAAAGTAGGGTACATATTCGGCAAGCTTTTCCGTGGTATCTCGTTCTGGATCCAATGAAATCAATATCACTTGTAATTGATCTTTCTCATCATCTTCCAGCCCTGCATACATTTTAGCCGCTGACGCCATTGTTGTAGGGCAAATATCGGGGCAATGGGTAAAACCAAAAAAGATTAAGCTCCACTTATCTTTTAACTGTTCCATGCCAAAGGGCTGGCCTTTGTGATCCGTAAACTCAAACTCACTAAATTTTCGTGGTGTTTGAAGTAACACCGCACCGTTCTCACGTAATTCATGCTTATTGAGAATACGAGGTTGGTTAAACTTATGAAAAAACCCGGCTAGCACAAGGGAAATAAATACAACGACAAAGATAATCGTGACACGAACGCCGCCTTTAACACTGTATTTTCCCATAAGATTAATGCCCTTTAATGCTTAAATAAATGAAGGAACTGTGATCAGGTAATGATCCAGAAGCATGATAATAAAGAGAGCCATAAGATAAATAATCGAATATTTAAACGTATCCATCCCAGCATCTGGTTTTTTACCAACCATCATGACAATGGCCCAATATAGGAATCCAGCGCCTAATACCAGAGCACCAAGCAGATAAAGCCACCCACTCATGCCTGTAACAAAGGGCAACACGGTAATAATGATCATGATCAAGGTATACAGAAGGATATGGAGCTTGGTGTACTTCTCACCGTGAGTAACGGGCAGCATGGGAATATCTGCCTTGGCATATTCTTCTTTACGATGAACCGCAAGTGCCCAAAAATGGGGCGGTGTCCAGGCAAAGATTATCAACACTAATAATAATGCATGACCGTGTACTTCACCTGTAACAGCAGTCCAGCCCAAAAGGGGAGGTACCGCTCCCGCCAAACCACCAATCACAATATTCTGGGGTGTCGCGCGCTTGAGGTATAACGTATAGACCGCCGCATAACCCACCAGGGATGCCAGTGTTAACCATGCCGTTAATGCATTAATGAACACCAGTAAAATAGCCATACCAGCAACACCGATCACAGTCGCAAACAACAATGCCTGCAATGGCTGCACACGGCCCTTGGCTACTGGACGGTTAAATGTTCTTGCCATCTTGGTATCAATCTGACGGTCAACCACATGATTCACTACCGCTGCCGCACCGGCACAAAATGCAATACCAAGATTACCCAGAATCAGAACATCAACAGGAACCATGCCCGGAACAGAGAGGAACATACCAATCACTGTGGTTAAGATCATTAGAGCCACAACATTGGGTTTAGTAAGCTCTAAATAATCGCGCCAGTTGGCTTTTTCCATCTCAAATTCTGCTTCATTCATTACTTCAATGCTCCACTTCAGGAAATCGTTCTTTGGTACTTTTTCTTGGCGGTCCACACTTTGGTGGCAAGTGTCACAAGTGTCAACAGCAGTAACGTACTACTAAAATTATGCAGCATTACCATCAATACCGGTTGTTCTATATCACTAAGCGATATCACCAAATACAAGTATAAGCTCAGCATTGCCAAAAGAAGAACAGACATGCGGCGCGTACGGCTGTGTTTAATAAATAACAAAGCTACCGCTAAACCAACTATATAAATGGCTGCCACCAAGGCTCCTAATCGATGAACCACATGAATAGCAACTCTGGCTTTACTCTCTAGGGTTTGGCTTAAGGTCTCAACACCAAAACTCTCTATGATATTAAAACCTTTTTTCATATCCATCTCTGGCCACCACTGACTCTGGCAGCGAGGAAAATCTGGACAAGCCGATGCAGCGTTGTTAGCACTCGTCCAGCCACCGAGCACTATTTGGATAAAAATCAGGACAACACCCAATACAATCCAAGGCTTCAATCGAGTTAATTTAGCCAGCATATCTTCGGGGATCTTCCAACGCTTATTATCAAGGCGTAATGTCAGCAACCAAAGTAACGAACAGGTAATTGCCCCCATTACCAGATGGACAGTAACCACCTGGGGCCACAATGCCAGCTTATCTGTCCACATGCCAAATAAGGCCTGCCAAACCACCAAGAACAAAATAAATGTAGGTAACCGAAAAGGATAAGTCTCATCATCTCGACGACGCCAGGAGCGAACAGCAAGAGTAATGATTAACAAACCTAAAACACCTGCCAAATTACGGTGAATTAACTCTGGCTGTAAAAAAGCATAACCTGTTGAATAGCCATCAGAAGCTTCGAATGAATCAGATAAAATGGAAAGCTGACCATGACATATAGGCCAATCTGAACAACCAAAATCAACATCCATCAGTCGAGTGTAAGTACCCAACATAACAACAAACAATGCTAAAAGCGTTGCGATTAAAGCCAATTTAAAACTAGGCTTACGAAATTTTGGGGCATTAAACAGTGACATAGGGTAGACAGACTATAGGCCTAAAATACTATTATTCCAAAAACTATTGGGGTGAATATTTCATTAAGTGTTCAATGTCTTCTATGATCTCATTACCTTCATTGGCCAAACTATAGGACATCATGATCAAACCCTTTTGATCAACCAGGTAAGCACGCATAGTGCCACCGTCACCAGACAGCTGTAATGGTGCATTAGTCTCTTTAAGCATCGTTTCAAATACATGCTTGTCAGCTTTAAGTACCTTCAAAAAAGGGTGGTTCAATTTTATATATTCTGAGGTTTCTTGAACTAAATCCTCTCCCAGAGAAAAGTACAGACGCTCAAATCGACGACTATATTTACCAAGGCTAATATGCACCTGTCGAGTGAGATAAAGCATTTCACGACACTGTTCCACACAGGAACCTGTACCAGCTATAACCATTCGCCATTTTGCTTTTTGATCAACTAAACGCCAGGAAGATTGATTCGTGTCCATCAGCTCTAAATCTGCCATAGGCACTGGAGGCAATACAAATTCACCATGATTTGTAGTTCCTAGCCGAGACAACAAGCTGTTACGCTGCTCTTCAGTTTTTGGAAACATCAGAAAGCCTGCAACAATAACACCAGCGAGCATGGCTATCATTAACCATACATGCCATCGACCACTGTTTGTTGCTTGTTCTGTCATCTCTTCGCTCCGTTCTATTACGTTTAATTAACTATGCTTTTTATTTCTGTCGCCAACAACGGATAACCGAACCCAGGTTAGAGTTAGCAAATAGGCCCAATATAATCAAAGCCACAGCCAGTGCTGACCACTGCACGGCATAGCCCGTATGCTTACTGGGTTGTACATTCACAATCACCCAACCTGTTTCAAGGGCGCCGGGTGAGTCAGCCTCCAAACGCAGGTGGTAATCATAAAATTTTTGGCCCAACTTTTCTGAGATTAGCTCTGGCGAGGCATTTTGAATAATAACGGGCCCATTATTTGGCTTCCAAATATCCTCACCCAACATGATTTGCTTTCCTAAAGACTTATAAAGATAGCCTTTGAGGGTGACATCACCAGGAACATCATTAATTTCAGGCAAAATACTACGATCCAATCCAGTGCCTACCCAACCACGGTTGACCAACAACCATTGGCCATCAGAGGTTTGAAACGGGCTAATCACTTCATAACCAGGCCGTCCACGGCGTACCCGATTATCTAATAGCAGCGGAGTAGTATTATCATATTTTCCAGTGACATCTGCTCTAACATATAGATGTTCACCACCTTTAGGCAAAGCGGATAACAACTGAGGGTCAGCTATGCGGCGTTGATTATAGGTATCTAGGAGCTGGCTCTTTTCCTTCTCCCGATCCAATTGCCAAAATGCTAAATTGACCAAAACAGGAAGAAAACAGACCACAAACAATACAACTTTCCAGTTCCACTGCCACTGAAAAGAAACCTGTTTCTGTTGTTCGACCTGATCTGACATCAGTATTTAAACCATTTTGGAAACGCTATATTGACCATCCACCATTCACTCATCTAGCAAGCAACCTGGATTGTTGTCGCCTATTTATTATCTAAAGGTGATAATAGTCTGAAATATCAGACTAATCCTGGTTAAGGAACCACCTATGCTGCTTAAAGTTATTATTGTTTTATTATTTATTGGTGTGCTTATCAGCCTGAGTAGTGCCTTGGTATTCCTTATGAAGGATGTTGGCAACCCTCGCAGGCGGACACTCTATGCACTTGGTATTCGTGTAGTACTGGCAATAGCTCTGATAGGCACTATTGCCTGGGGCATTTATTCAGGGCAACTTGGTAGCAAAGCCCCCTGGGATAAGCAACTCCACCCTGAACGGGTTTTATCACCCCCTTCCAAATAATAAAAAATTAAAACCTTTTTATTTACCAGAAAGATAAAAACGGCCAGGAAAACCTGGCCGTTTTATTTTCAGCTAAAGCTCTTTGCAGCTATTAAGCCAGAATGTATACAAAGATAAACAATCCAACCCATACTACATCAACAAAGTGCCAGTACCAGGATGCTGCTTCAAAACCGAACTGATCTTCAGAGTTGAAATGACCCTTAAGTCCACGAAGGAATTGGATCAGCAACATGATAGTACCCATGGTTACGTGAGCACCGTGAAAACCGGTCAACATAAAGAAGGTGGTTCCGTAGATACCGGACTCAAGGGTTAAACCCATGTGTTGGTATGCGTGGATGTATTCTTCCACTTGTAACACCAGGAAGATCGCACCTAGAGCAACTGTAATACCTAACCACAAGTTAAACTTGCTACGGTTGTTATTTTTGATTGCTGTGTGAGCAATATGAACCGTAAAACTAGACGTTATTAGAACGATAGTGTTCCACAGTGGCAGCCAGCCAAGTAGCTTATCCCAACCAGGGAAGCTCATATTTTGTTCTGGGCCCATAAACTGAGCAGCTTCACCATTGGCAACCATATCAGGTGTCGTCATCAGTGGCCATGCCGCCTCAAAATCACCCCAGAGAAGGTTGTTACTCTCAAAGCCACCTTCACTACCCAACCAAGGCAATGCCAAGGTACGAATATAGAAAAGTGAGCCAAAGAATACAGCGAAGAACATTACTTCAGAAAAGATAAACCAGCTCATACCCCAAACGTAGGAACGCTTCAGCTGATCACTGTTCATTCCTGCCATGTTTTCTTTAATAACGAGGCTAAACCAAGAATAAAGAGTAAATGCGAGTACTAAGGCCCCAGCAAAGAAAGCCATAGAACTGCCGCCTTGAACCCAGGTTCCTGCGCCTAAAGCAATAAGAGCCATGCCAGTAGCTGCACAAATAGGCAGTTTACTTTGCTCTGGAACGTAATAGCTGCTCTCAGTTGACATTGTATTTCTCCTGTTTCACCACGCGTTAACGCAGTTCAATTCATCAATTCAATAATGCAAACGGCTCTTTATAATTACTACTATCAGTAGTGTCTGTAGTCCGGCCGGTCACATCAAATAATGTATAGGATAGGGTGATGGTTTTGACTGATCTCGGCAAATCTTTATCCACGATGAACACTAATGGCATATCTGTTTCTTTTCCCGCTTCCAGTGGTTGCTGGTTAAAACAGAAACACTCTGTTTTATGGAAATATTCAGTAGCATTAAATGGCGTCAAACTGGGAATTGCCTGGGCAACCATATCCCTCGCTGTACGATTTTTTGCGTAAAATGCGACTTCTGTTGGTGCACCTGGATGAACTACCACCTCATGAACTTTCGGTGAAAAGTCCCAGGGCATAGCCCCATTATTGGTAGCGATAAACTGAACCTTTACGGTTCTCGTTGTATCAACACCTGCTTCTGTCACCTGATAAGGGCCGGCAGTTTTGCCGCCAATACCAGTTACTTCACAAAATAGATCGTACAGTGGCGGCATTACAAATACCGCAAACAAAAACATGCCGGCTGCTCCGAATAGCAGTTTGACTATGGTCGTTCTGACCGGGCTAGCCGACATATTTCCTATCCTTACCTTGTATTACTTCACTTCCGGTGGGGTAGCGAATGTGTGGTAGGGCGCTGGAGTAGCCAGTGTCCATTCCAAACCTTCAGCACCTTCCCAAGTCTTAGGCTCACTTACTGGTGTGCCAGACCGGATAGTCCGGATAACGTTAAACAGAAACAGCAGTTGAGCGGCACCATAGGTAAATGCACCAATACTGGAGATCATATTCCAGTCAGAGAACTGCAAAGCGTAGTCAGCATAACGACGAGGCATGCCAGCCAAGCCCAAGAAGTGTTGCGGGAAGAACGTAATGTTGAAACCAACAAAGGATACCCAGAACTGGACCTTACCCATGGTTTCGTCATACATCTTGCCACACCACTTAGGCAACCAGTAGTAAACCGCTGCAGTACCCGAGAATACTGCACCAGCAACCATCACATAGTGGAAATGCGCGACGATGAAGTAGCTGTCATGATATTGAATATCAGATGGTGCAATGGCCATCATCAACCCGGTGAAACCACCAATCGTGAACAAAATGATGAAAGCAATAGCAAACAGCATAGGCGTTTCAAAAGTCATCGACCCCCGGAACATGGTACTGATCCAGTTAAAGATTTTTGCCGCCGTAGGAACAGCAATCAACATTGTGGCATACATAAAGTAAAGCTCACCGCCAATTGGCATTCCCACCAAGAACATATGGTGAGCCCATACGATAAAAGATAGGAAGGCGATCGATGCTGTTGCATACACCATAGAGCTGTAACCAAACAGTGGCTTACGGCTGAAGGTTGGAATAATGTGAGAAATCACACCAAATGCTGGCAGGATAATAATGTAAACCTCTGGGTGACCGAAGAACCAGAACACATGCTGGAACAAGACCGGATCACCACCACCAGCTGCATTAAAGAAGCTGGTACCAAAGTTAATATCCATCAACATCATGGTTACTGCACCAGCCAATACTGGCATAACAGCAATCAACAGGAAGGCTGTGATTAACCATGTCCATACAAACATGGGCATTTTCATCAACGTCATACCAGGTGCACGCATATTCAGTACAGTGGCAATAATGTTAATAGAACCCATGATGGACGATGCACCCATAATATGCATACCAAAAATAAAGTAATTCACCGTATCGGGAGCATACGTGGTTGAAAGCGGTGCATAGAATGTCCAACCGAAGTTAGGAGCACCACCTTCCATAAACAGCGTGGAAGCCAACAGCGCAAACGCAAATGGCAGAATCCAGAAGCTGAGGTTATTCATGCGTGGCAGGGCCATATCTGGTGCGCCGATCATCATCGGAATCATCCAGTTAGCCAGACCAACAAAGGCCGGCATAATGGCACCAAACACCATCACCAAGCCATGCATAGTTGTCATTTGGTTAAAGAATTCGGGCTTAACAATTTGCATGCCAGGCTCAAAAAGCTCAGCGCGGATAACCATTGCAAAAAAGCCGCCCAACAGGAACATAGCAAAGCTGAACCAGAGGTAAAGCGTACCGATGTCCTTGTGGTTAGTGGTAAAAAGCCAGCGGCCAATACCTTTAGCGGGACCGTGTGCCATGACTTAATCCTCCCTTATTGACCTTGTTTGAATTTGAGAATGTCGATGGGCTGAACCACATCACCAGTGTCATTACCCCAAGCATTACGCTCATAAGTAATGATGGCTGCCAGATCCACTTCTGAAAGCTGACCACCAAATGCCTGCATCGCTGTACCGGCAACACCATTGACAATGATGTCAAGCTGATTTGCCACTGGGCCAACTGCCGCAGAACCTTCTTTCAAGCCTGGGAATACACCGGGAATACCTTCACCGTTACCCATATGACAAGAGGCACAAGAGCGGTCATAAGCTTCTTTACCCTTAGCCATCAGCTCTTCTTTCGTAAAGGTTTTCTTGGCCAGCTCACGAATTGTAGCAACCTCAGCTTTCTTCTCACCCAACCAAGCGTTGTACTCTTCTTTTTCGAGCACATTCACTACGATGGGCATGAAAGCATGTCCTTTACCACAAAGCTCCGCACACTCACCACGGTAAACACCAGGCTCTTCGACGAAAGTCCAGCTCTCATTAACATAACCGGGAATAGCATCTTTCTTCACACCAAAGTCAGGTACCCACCAAGAATGGATAACATCTTTTCCTGTAATTAGAAAACGCACTTTAGTTTTAGCTGGGATTACCAGCGGCTCTGACACCTCCTGGAGATAGTACTGGCTCTTTGGTGCAGTGTTGTAAATTTCAGACTCTGGTGTAGACAGCTCGCTCATAAAGGCGACATCTTCACCCAAATACTCATACTGCCATTTCCACTGATAGCCGGTGATTTTAATGTCCATCTCAGCTTCAGATGTGTCATAAGCCTGAATAATCGTTGAAGTTGCTGGAATAGCCATCACCACAAGGATCAATGCAGGAATGACAGTCCACACGACTTCAGCCGTTGTGTTTTCATGAAAATTTGCAGCAACTGCGCCACGTGATTTTCGATGGGCATACATGCTGTAAAACATGACACCAAAAACCACGATACAAATAACCACACAAATCCAAAAAATGATCATGTGAATATCGTAAATTGCGTTGCTTACAGGGGTTACCCCCTTGGGTAGATTCACCGCCCAACGCTGAGCTTCTTCCGCCAAGGCACTTCCTGAACTTATCAGTGCCAAAACAGGGGCAAGCACAAGCGCGAAAAGCATATTTGCTCTTCTTGACATCGCCCTATCTCCAGTAAATTATCGTTCACATTTTTTTACCCCCTCTTGCAAACAACCGAAAGATCCAGTGCCGACAAGAGGGGAGGCGGCAGTATATCAAACTTTAGTCGTAGGGCTCTACTCCATTAGTCAACCTTTTCTGTCAGAATATGAACTCGCAGATAATGTCCATGATATGAATCAACCCCGGAATAAAAAAGTATTGGCCATCGCATTACCGATGACCGCAGCAAGTATCAGTATTCCATTACTTGGTTTAGTGGATACCGCCATCCTGGGTCACCTGGAGCAGGCAACCTTCCTAGCCGCTGTGGCAGCGGGCAGTAGTTTACTAACCATACTTTTTTGGCTATTTGCTTTTCTTCGTATGGGAAGCACTGGACTAACGGCCAGGGCCTGGGGCGCAGGCAATTACAACCGCTGTCTGGAGTTACTGGCACAGTCACTATTACTGGCGCTAATACTGGGTATTACGCTGGTAACTATTCAGCAACCCCTACTCAAAACCATTCTGAATTTGATCAAGCCTTCTGATGAAGCATACGGTTTGGCAATGGAATACTGCCAGATTCGTATCTTTGCCGCGCCCGCAACATTGGGAACACTCTGCGCTGTCGGCTGGTTGCTGGGCTTGCAGCGGGTAAGAGCCACACTATTTCTTATGCTATTCACAAATCTGGCTAATATCGGGTTGGATTTTCTGTTTATTATTGGCCTTGACATGAACAGCAGAGGAGCTGCCTATGCCTCACTGACCGCTGAACTACTTGGATTTTTAGTCGCACTCACACTGATTATCCAACACGTAAAAGGAATGGATAGCGCTATTAATTGGCTTCATTTGAAACAATGGCATAGATATAAAGAATTCTTAAGAATCAATCTCCACCTGTTTATCCGAACAGCCTGCCTAGTATTTACCATGACTTTTTTTACCGCACAGGGGGCACGGCAAGGGGATACAATATTAGCCGCTAATGCTATTTTAATGCAGCTTCTATTATTAGTAGCTTACACCCAAGATGGCTTTGCCCATGCAGCAGAATCTCTTGCCGGCCATGCCATTGGTAGAAATAATCTACCCTCTTTCTACCAAGTTTGTCTGGAAACAACCGTTTGGGGAATAGGCATTTCTTGTATTGCCTCTCTCATCTATCTCTTATTTCCAGAAACAATTATTGCTGTTTTCACTGACCTGCCGTTTGTATCCAAAGCGACACTGACTTATTGGCCATGGTTAATCCCCTTACCCCTGCTTGGCGTCATTTGTTTTATGGCAGATGGTATTTTTATCGGCTCGGGTAAAACACGGGCGATGCAGGACACCATGCTATTGGCTACCTTTGGTATTTTTATACCTTTATGGTTTCTTACTCGCAGTCTGGGCAATCATGGTCTCTGGATTGCCTATCTTTCATTTCTAGGTATCCGCAGTATCTCTATGGGGGGAATGTTCGCTTATTACAGCTGGCAAAAAAGCTGGTCGCCCGCCTTCAAATCACTAAAAAGTTATTGACTGATCATTAAAGCCTGATTTTTATGCAAAGATGTTCTTTGCCTTTTCATTATCGTCAACTAGTTTTGGTATATGGATACCGTTAATATTCGTCAAGCAATCGCTGTTGCAAAAGCCCACGAAAAAGCAACTGGACAACTTGCCAGCCTATTAAAAGCAAGGGCTCACAACCTTCACCACGCTGTTCAACTACCGCCCGAGAACATCGTCCCCGCACTACTGAACTTCATTATTCACTATATTGACCAGGTGCCCGAATTTATTGATGCCGTTGATGCTATCGCCAATGAATGCGATATCGCTGACTACACAGAACCTGTCATCACCATTGCCAAAGAGTTTTTTGTGCAACCTCCCAGCTTGATTGATGGTCATAATGGTTTAAACGGATTAATGGATGAGTCTTATCTGGCACACCGTCTTATCGAAGAGGTGAATGATCGGTTTATGTCTTCCTATAACACCCCATTAGTGCCTATGGATATGACACGGTCAAACCTGATCATCCATCACCTGATCGGTGAACCTTTCGCCAATCGCCTTGACCAAGCAGTGCAACTGATTATTGATAACCTGCAAAGCCGAGACCTTGTTTTTGTTCCCGAAGCTTGCAGGAAAGACCGAAGCCAGCGCTGGGCAAGTGATTTGCAACGATGGCCGTGCCTAGTGGACAACCTTTCGGTTAATTTACTACTAAACGGACAAACACTCCGGGTAATGATTCATTAGAGCTTGAACAAAAAATTTACCCTTAATTCAACCCTGTTTAATTTAACCCCACTTAATTTAACTTGCTGGGATCAACCAATTTTACAGCTTGAACTTCTGCATCTCGCTCCTCTTTACTTTTATTCACACGAGTATTCAGCTCTTTGGGTGCACTTTGTAGGTGCATTTGCTCCTTAAAGCCACAACCCACACACTCCCGGTAATCCTTTTCATTTTCACTGTAAATAGTGAGCTTATCCATTTCACTACAGCGAGGGCATACAGCGCCAGCAATGAAACGTTTTTTAGCTTTAAACATCTTTACGCCTTATCTCACTCTTATCTGATAAAACTTGCTCAATAAAAAGAAGCAACAAAATCGTTTGAGGCTTCTATGTGTGCGGCTATTATAACGCCAAGCATTATCAACCATGGAAAAAGTATTATGAGTAATAACGTTCGATCTCACGGGGGCAAAACACCGACATTAGGAGCGCGGGTCTACATAGACCCTGCAGCTACTGTTATCGGAGATACCACACTGGGAGATGATGTATCCGTCTGGCCTGGTGCAGTTATTCGTGGCGATATGCACCATATTACTATTGGCAAACGCTCCAATGTGCAAGACAACGCCGTGCTTCATATCACCCACGCCAGTGATTTCAACCCTGACGGATGGCCATTAACCATTGGCGATGATGTGATTATTGGCCATGGCGCTATTTTACATGGCTGCACCTTGGGCAACCGTATCCTGGTAGGGAATGGTTCTATTGTGAATGATGGCGCTATTGTAGAGGATGAAGTGATGGTTGGATCTGGCTGTGTAGTCCCACCTGGAAAGGTACTGGAAACTGGTTATCTATACGTAGGTGCTCCCGCCAAGCAAGTTCGTGCTCTGACAGAGAAAGAAAAGAAATTTTTCAGCTACTCGCCCGGCAACTACGTCAAACTAAAGGATCAGTATCTTGCTGAACAGGCAAAATAGTTTCGTGTTTTGCGGTGGCCATTAATTGCTTAAACGAGCTTTTAATTATTCAGGCACTATTCGAAAAGGCAAAAAAAAATTATTGTTTAGCGTTACTGCCCCCTAAGGGCAGTAATAACTTCTTGTGTTTCTGGCCTGGCCCCTCGCCATATCGCAAATGATTCCGCCGCCTGTTCTACCAACATTCCCAAACCGTCAGCAACTGAAGAAGCGCCATGCTGCTGTGCCCAGTTCATAAATACTGTCGGCTCAGTTCCATACATCATGTCATAGCAAACAGCACCTCCCATTAATAAATCGTCAGGAAGAGGGGGGAGTTCACCCGCTATACTGGCACTCGTACCATTAATCACTAAATCAAATTTTTGGCCAGGCAACATATCAAAACCACAGCCCAGTAAATAACCCATTTCGGCAAAACCCTTGGAAAGTTGCAAGGCCTTATCAATGGTGCGGTTCGCTATCACCACATGCTGTGGCAACAATTCCAGCAGTGGTTCTAATACACCACGAACAGCACCGCCAGCACCCAACACCAAAACTTTTTTACCTTTAATTTCCCAGCCAAGGTTTTCTGTTATATCCCTGACCATTCCCACACCATCAGTGGTATCGCCCAAAACAGTCCCATCATCTTGCAAGCTTAAAGTGTTTACTGCGCCGGCGTGACGCGCCCGAGCCGTTAACTTTGCCGCATAATTGTATGCTTCCTGCTTAAACGGCACAGTGATATTTAAACCTTTTCCACCAGCAGAAAAAAATTTATCTGCCGCCTCAGCAAAAGCATCCTTATCAACCAACTGTTTTTGATAAGAAATATCTTCGCCCGTTGCTGCTGCAAAGGCTGTGTGGATAGCTGGAGATTTACTGTGCTCTACCGGATTACCGAACACGGCATAATTGTCAGTCATGGGGTTTACCGTTACCGCTTAATAAATATATTTATTATGATGAAAGTGTAGCTGTATTGGGCCCAGCCCTGTTAAATCCAACTCTGAGACTTAAGATAAATATCGTATAGCTCTGCCTCAGCAGAGCTAGGCTCTGGTTGCCAATCATACTCCCAGCGCACCAAGGGTGGCAGTGACATCAGAATAGATTCCGTACGACCACCCGTTTGCAACCCAAATAATGTGCCTCGATCATAGACCAGATTAAATTCTACGTAACGGCCACGACGATATAACTGAAACTGTCTTTCTCTCTCACCCCAAACCACACCTTTACGACGCTGAACAATTGGTACGTAAGCATCCAGATAACTGTCACCTACCGAACGCATTAAACCAAAACTCTGCTCAAAACCAGGCTCATTGTAGTCATCAAAAAACAAACCGCCGACACCACGCGGCTCGTTGCGATGCTTGAGAAAAAAGTAGTCATCGCACCATTGCTTAAACCGTGGGTACACGGCTTCACCAAAAGGATCGCAGGCAGATTTCGCTGTTTGGTGCCAATGCTGGCAATCATCACGGTGGCCATAATAGGGCGTCAGATCGTAACCACCCCCAAACCACCATACCGGTTCATAACCAGGCTTTTCTGCGATGAAAAACCGTACATTGGCATGGGAAGTAGGAATGTAGGGATTTTCTGGATGCATAACCAGAGAAACACCCATGGCTTCAAAAGAACGACCGGCTAATTCTGGGCGTGCTGCGGTAGCAGAAGGAGGTAATTGAGTGCCATATACATGGGAGAAATTAACCCCACCCTTTTCAAATACACCGCCATCAGCAATCACTCGGCTGCGGCCACCGCCTCCTTCTTCACGCACCCAGCTATCTTCTTGAAATGAAGCTTGCCCATCTTCAGCCTGCAGACCACGACAAATGCGGTCTTGTAAATTCAGTAAATAATCTTTTACTGCCAATTTATCGGTCATTCTCTATACCTATTGAAGGAAGCATCAGGTGAAGGGAGCTTCAGAAAGTCAGGGTAGGGCAATCCCTGTGTATCAGGTTATTCGTTGTAACCTAGCAGCTGACCAAAAGCATTACCCTAAACGACTTATCAAGAGCGAACAATTTCACCCGTTATTAAATGTTTTATTGGCGTTGGCTTCTCGCTTTTTCCTAATAAACCAGGCACCACATAGTCGAGCTGGGTGCGAAAATATAGGTTTACTTTTAATAGGCTTTTGGCGGGAGAAAACCCATGTGGATTTGCTGAAGTAGAGATTAGAGGCCCACCAAATGTGCGACACAACGCCCTGGCAATTGGATGGTCTGTTACCCGAAGAGCCAATGTATCACGCCCCCCTGTAACCCAGGGTGGAGCAACAAAATTATTAGGGACAAGCCATGTTTGTGGGCCTGGCCAACTGTCTTCTAATTGCTGAATCTGGGGCTGGGATAATCCTGACAAGAATGGATACAACTGTTTGATATCAGCCGCGATAAGAATTAATCCCATCCCAAGCTGACGGTGCTTCATAGCAAGAAGCCGAGATACAGCATGCTCTGAAAAAGGGTCACAACCCAAACCCCACACAGCTTCTGTGGGATAAGCAATCACACCACCGGTATTTAATACCCCGGTGGCCTGGGTAATCGCCAACTGGTTTGTACGGGAGGATGCCATAACGGTTCTGATTTAACCGTTATTCAGCTTCTCTTGCAACGCAGCATCTTTCTCAATAATAGCGCGTGCATTAGCAGCCCTTTCATCGATCAACTTTTGATGCAAATCAGGGTCAGAAACACCCATAATTTGGGTCGCTAAATAGGCCGCATTTTTTGCACCCGCTTTACCTATAGCAACTGTTGCCACAGGGATACCGCCAGGCATTTGCACTGTTGAAAGCAGAGCATCCAATCCATCCAGTGAAGAATTTATGGGTACACCAATTACTGGCTTAAGGGTATTCGCAGACACTGCACCGGCCAAATGAGCAGCCATACCTGCAGCACAAATAAATGCTGCACAACCACGAGCATCAGAATCTTTAACATAATTGTGGGTAGCTTCTGGTGTACGGTGTGCCGAAGAGACTTTTACTTCAAAGGAAACATCAAATTTCCGCAAAATCTCAAAACTGGCTTCCATCACAGGAAGGTCGGAATCAGAACCCATTAGGATCGCAACAAAGGGTTTGCTCATGTTTTACTCTCCCGAAAAAAACGCCGCAGGCTACCCGAATATAGGGGCTTTGGCAAATCAGTGCGGTCAATGCTTTGTCGAGACGAGACAATATACCTTAAGGCTACTCAAGTCGATCATACAATCCATTTTGGTTACTGATTATCCCTTCCAGCTGCAATTCCATTAGCTGGCGGTTCAATTCAACAACGGACAAACCCGTTCTTTCGACTAATGTATCCATATCCACAGGATCAAAACCAATGGCATTTAAAAGCAGTTCGTTCTCGTGCTTATCTGTTTTTATGGGCATATTTGTGGGCATAGAAGGCACTGACGATGGAAGAGCTTCTAATGCAGCATGACCCAACATACCCTTAAGTTGTTCCACAATATCAGCAGCCGATTCCACCAGTGTGGCCCCTTGCTTTAAAAGGCTATGGGTTCCTTTGCTCAAAGCATTATGGATAGATCCGGGTATGGCAAATACTTCTCGGCCCTGCTCCATTGCATATTTTGCTGTGATTAATGAACCGCTCTTGATTGCTGCTTCAACTACCATTGTCCCTAAACTCAGGCCACTGATAATTCGATTTCTCCGTGGAAAATGAGCTGGTAATGGTGGAGTTCCCGGTAGAAATTCAGTCACAATTGCCCCACCTTCACTAATAATTTTTTGATGTACATCCCCATGCCGTTTTGGGTAGATAATATCTGACCCTGTGCCGAGTACTGCAATGGTCTTCCCTGTTTCAAGGGCCCCTTTATGTGCGGAACCATCAATTCCCAACGCCAAACCACTCGTTATCACAAACCCTGAATCAGCCAACATTTTGGCAAACTCAAATGCTGTATTCAGACCCGAACCCGTGGCATGGCGGCTACCAACAATAGCGATTTGAGGAAGGACTAATAGATCAATATTTCCTTGAACAAACAGCATTGGTGGTGGTGAGGCAATTTCTCTTAGCAGAGGAGGGTAATCAGAATGTGTGATATTAAGGGGGGAAATATGGTTGTCTTTACACCAGCTCAGAACACCTTGAGCCTTTTGTTCCAACTGCATTCTCTGTTGATCGAGGCATTCCAAGTTTTGGCGAAGGGCAGACGGCCAAGCATCAGACCAGTTTGATGTGACCAATATGCCTGAAAGAGTACCCAACTGTTGGTAAAGTTCCAGAATATTTGATGGTGATAAATTTTTATAAAAATACAGCATCAATGCTGCTTGAGACTCCTTGTCTACTTCCCTGTCCAAATCGTTACTCCCTGTAACCTGTTGTTTTTAAAACGTTGCTTTTCTCCATAAAAAAACGCCGACTTTCATCAGCGTTTTTATTCTTTTACCTAGTTAAACATTCCTAATTATTTTCTCTTTAGGGATTTTCAACTACGTCATTAACAGCTAGTGGACGCTCAGCATTCAAGATCAACCCGTAGCTCATCTTTTCAAAGGTACGGAAGATCATTAATAAACCAGCGCGCTCATTAGGTAGTGTAATTTTTTCCTTAGCCACTTTGTCAGTCACTGTTTCGCCACGTTTAAAAATGGCCAGTACATTACCTTGTTTAAGGCCTTCTCGCTCACCTTGGTTAATGGCAACAACATCCAAGTGACCTACTTGGGAAATACCTCCCTCAACTGCCATGATCACGCCTTCCACAGCACTATCTGGAGCACTGGGGTAGAAAATCGACTCAAGTCGGCGCTCCTCGTGAGGCAATAAACGCTCACCCACTCGAACTTCTTCAACAACACGGGTTGCCAAAAGAGTTCCAATATCATCATCTACTGTTTTAAGTTTGGCAGAACCCACATCCTGTGCCCGAATACCCAGCTCCTCTTCAGTTACAGGATCTAAATAAGGCTTACCAATACGGTACAAACCATACGCCGGTGTATCATCAAATTGGCCTCTCGCATAGAAGGTATCAGCCGTACCCGACAGCAAACGCTTCTCATAACCAGCAACCACATAAGGCGCCCCATCTACTTCTTCTTGAGTAACCACCCGGTTGCGGGTCAGGAAATTATTAATCACATCCAATGGTAGAGCCGGAATCGCCTCAGCATGAGGAAGCACCTTAACACCAGGTGAAAGCTTCACATTACGGTTCCGCTCAAGGGTCAAACGAGGGCGACCATCAATATATACCAGAGAGATAATATCTCCTGGATAAATCAAATGTGGATTATTGATCTGGGGATTCACATACCAGATCTCTGGCCAAAGCCACGGATCTCTCAAGAAAAAGTCAGAAATATCCCAAAGGGTATCACCCTTCTTAACGGTATATTTATCAGGGACATTCTCATTAAAGGGGGCATCCGCTGCAATGGCCATAACGGCAAAAGTACAAGCAGCAATTATTCCCAATAATACTTTCTTCATTTTTAGGGGCTTTTGTGGGGCTTTTTTCATTTTTCAGGCCGTCCTGTGTGCTGTAACCCGATTGTGTGTATACTTCTCACCCGAGGCATTAGACTCTAATTACCTCTCTAATATTGCCATGTTAACAGTGGTTTACGCCAGATTGCTAGAAACTCGTCACAAACAGATGTCATTACTGAATATTCTTGAATTTCCTGATCCACGCTTACGCACAGTAGCAAAACCCGTTACTGACGTAGATGACCGTGTTCGCATCCTGGTAAAGAACATGCTGAAAACCATGTATAACGCCCCGGGAATAGGCCTGGCAGCGACTCAAGTAAACGTACATCAACGTATTATTGTGATGGATTTATCAGAAGATGCCAGTGAACCACACGTTTTTATCAATCCAGAAATAGAAATTTTAGATGATGCTACCTGCCCAACTCAAGAAGGCTGCTTATCTGTTCCTGGTTTTTATGAAACGGTCGACCGGCCTGAACATATTCGGCTAAAAGCGCTAGACGAAGGTGGAAAAGCTTTTGAAATGGAGCCTGACGGTCTAATGGCTGTGTGCATTCAACACGAAATTGACCATCTGAATGGAAAACTGTTTGTGGATTATCTCTCAGCGTTTAAACGTGATCGCATTAAAAAGAAACTGGAAAAACTGCAGCGGCAAAAAGATTAATGCTTGTTACTGGTCACAGGTTTCTACATAACCGACCATAAAAGAACTGGCCACAAAATAACTGACAATCAATAACGAGTAATCAAAGGAAGCCCTTTTGCGCATTGTATTTGCTGGCACCCCCGAATTTGCAGCCCTGCACCTTCAAGCCTTGCTGGATGACTGTTCTGGTAACCATGATATTGTTGCCGTATACACACAACCTGATCGTCCGGCAGGCAGGGGGAAAAAGCTAACGCCCAGCCCAGTAAAAGCACTGGCAGAAAGCCACGGAATACCTGTCCACCAACCGCTAAGCCTAAAAGGTGCCGAACAACAGCAGGTTTTAGCAGAACTCAACGCTGACATTATGGTGGTGGTTGCCTATGGGCTATTGCTACCTCCCACCATTTTGGACACCCCCAAACATGGCTGCATCAATGTCCACGCCTCACTGTTACCGCGCTGGCGTGGCGCTGCCCCCATACAAAGGGCTATTGAAGCCGGTGATACAGAAACGGGCGTGACTATTATGCAAATGGATGCGGGGTTGGATACTGGTGATATGCTTGAGACCTGCTATTGCACCATAGAAAAAAGTGACACTGGCGGCTCACTGCACGATAAACTTGCCGTTATAGGACCTCCCGCTCTCTTGACCACCCTGGAACAGATAGAACAAGATACCGTCGTAGCAGAGAAACAAAATGATGCCTTCAGCAATTACGCACCCAAAATCACTAAGCAAGAAGCTCTGCTTGATTGGTCGCAGCCAGCAGATGTACTTGAATGTAAAGTAAGAGCGTTTAACCCTTTTCCTGTTGCCTATACAACACTCGGTAGTGATCGTATTCGTATTTGGCAAGCAGAGTTAGGCAGTGGATATGCAAGTGATGCCCCTGGAACAATTCTCGAAGCAAATAACAATGGTATCAAGGTCAATACAAAAGAAGGCAGCCTGTTAATTACCGAACTTCAACTACCTGGAAAAAAACGCCTGCCAGTATCAGAGATACTCAAATCACGTGCAGAACTATTTTCATCAGGTACTGTGTTGGGGCATGCAACCAATGACAGAGAAGCAAATAATAAGGAATCAGCGCAGTGAATGTTCGTGTTGCTGCTGCCCGAGTTGTCACTGCTGTACTACAAGATGAAGGCTCTCTGAGCACCCTTCTACCAACGTACCTCAGCAAAGTGGGTGAGCGTGACAGAAGCCTTCTTCAACAGCTCTGCTATGGCACCCTCCGCTATTACCCAAGAATTGAGGCCTATTTAAATCTGCTTCTAACCAAACCCTTTAAAGCTAAGGATAAGGATATTGAAGCTGTGCTCGCCTGCTCCATCTATCAATTACTGGAAACTCGAATTCCTTCACATGCAGCAGTAAATGAAGCTGTAGCTGCCTGTAAAGCACTAAAAAAGCTCTGGGCCAAAGGTCTTGTCAACGCCGTGCTACGCCGTTTGCTCCGTGAAAAAGAGCAATTAGATACAACATTGGAAAAAAGCCTGGAATTCAAGACCCTTCACCCTAAATGGCTGGTTAAATTATGGAGTGATACCTGGCCCGATCAATTCGAAAATATTATCAGCGGCAATAATTCCCAAGCACCGATGACCCTGAGGGTTAATCAACGAAAAAATAACCGCGCTGAATATTTAAGCATGCTTCAATCGGCGGGAATAGAAGCCTCCGCAACCCAGCATAGCCCGTCAGGTATTACTCTCAAAAAACCACAAGACGTTGCCGCTCTACCCGGTTTCTCTGAAGGAGCTGTCAGTGTTCAGGATGAGGCAGCTCAACTGTCAGCATATTTACTCAGCCCAAAAGCAGGAGAGCGAATTCTCGATGCCTGCTGTGCGCCAGGAGGGAAAACCTGTCATATCCTGGAACTGGTAGATAACAATGCCGAAATAGTCGCACTGGATATTTCATCAAAACGACTAGAGCGCGTCGAAGAAAACCTTGAACGTTTAGCCTTGCAGGCTGCCTTAATTGGGGCCGACGCATCCGATACAAAGAGTTGGTGGGATGGACAGCCATTTGATCGAATTCTACTCGATGCACCCTGTTCTGCCACTGGGGTAATACGTCGCCACCCCGATGTGAAACTACTGCGTAAACCAGCAGATATTGCTAAGCTTGCTGAATTACAATTAACACTACTTAATGCGCTATGGCCTCTACTAAAAGAAAACGGCACCTTACTTTATGCCACTTGTTCAATCTTGCCAGAAGAAAATGATCAAGTAGTTTTAAAATTTTTGGATACTAAAAAAAATGCCTCTCTACATGCGCTTAACTTAGAATTAAAAAGCTTAGAATCACTAAACACAGAACCACAAAAGCTTAATGTAGGAATCGACACACCTGCCGGACATCAATTGTTTCCTCAAGTTGGTGGCCATGATGGTTTCTACTATGCTCTGTTAAAGAAAGGCTAAATAATAAAGCCGCTAAGGAATACTCGTTATGAAAATTGTTATTGTTGGGGCTGGGCAAGTAGGCGGTACCCTGACGGAGCATCTCGCGGGAGAAGCTAACGATATTTCTGTTATTGACCTGGATGAGAAACGCCTTCGCGAACTGCAAGACCGCCTCGATATAAGAACCGTTCAAGGCATGGCATCCTATCCCCACGTACTAGTACGAGCCGGTATTGAAGATGCCGACATGTTGGTAGCAGTAACCAACAGTGACGAAATTAATATGACAGCCTGTCAGGTTGCCCACTCACTATTTAGAACTCCCACTAAAATTGCCCGCGTCCGAAATCGCAGTTACACCTCCAAGCAATATCGCGAGCGGTTATTTAATGACGATAACTTCCCGGTAGATTTTATTATCTCACCTGAACAAGTAGTCACTGATTATATTTACCGCCTGATAAAGCAGCCCGGCGCACTTCAAGTGCTTGATTATGCCGGAGGGTTGGCACAATTAGTTGCTGTTCGCGTAGTTAAAGGCGGCCCTTTGATGGGCCAGGAATTACGCTTTCTTCGCGAGCATATGCCAAATGTAGATGCCCGTGTCGCAGCTATTTTCCGCAAAGACAGGCCCATTGCACCTGAGGGTGATACAGTTATTGAAGAACACGATGAAGTGTTCTTTATTGCCGCCAAGAAAAATATCCGCAAGGTCATGGGTGAACTGCGCAGGCTGGATAACCCCTATCGACGATTAATCATCGCCGGGGGTGGCAACATTGGCTATCGCTTAGCCAGGGCATTAGAAAGTGACCATAATCTTAAAATTATCGAGTACTCCGAAGAACGCTGCCGTTACATTTCAGAACGCTTAAATAGCACGGTTGTACTCAATGGTTCGGCCACAGATCAAGATTTACTATTAGAAGAAAATATCGATAAAACTGATGTTTTTCTGGCACTAACCAATGATGATGAGGTTAATATCATGGCCTCTCTACTGGCCAAACGATTGGGCGCCACTAAGGTTATGACGCTGATCAACAACCCTGTTTACGCTAACCTGGTACAAGGTGGCGAAATTGATATCGCCATATCACCACAACAGGCAACAACCAGTATTTTGCTTGCTCACGTGAGAAGGGGTGACACTGTGAGTGCACACTCCTTACGTAGAGGTGCAGCTGAAGCTATGGAAATTATTGTTCATGGTGATCGCAAGTCATCGAAGGTCGTTGATCGTGCTATTGAAGATATTAAATCACCACCAGGTGTGACGTTAGCCGCCTTGGTACGTGATGGTGAAGTGATTATTGCACACCACGACACGGTGGTACGTAATAACGACCATGCCATTGTTTTTGTCGTCGATAAAAAGAAAACTCGAGAGGTTGAGAAGCTATTTTCTGTGGGGCTGACTTTTTTCTAATGTACTGCCCCTAGAACAGTTGCTCCCTTTGTAACAGCAACCGGCTTAATAACACCTTATCTAACAACAAAAGAAGAAGGCACGAAAAAACACTATGCATTTTTCGGTGATTTCAAAAGTTCTCGGCATGCTGTTAATGATTTTCAGCCTGACGTTGTTGCCGCCTATGCTGGTAGCCAGCATCTATGATGAGAATACCCACCAAGCCTTCTTCCTATCTTTTGCTATTACCTTTTCAATCGGTATGGCCATGTGGCTACCTTTCAGTCGAAATAATGCAGACCTGAGAACTCGGGATGGCTTTCTAATTACCGTTATGTTCTGGCTCGAATTAGGCATTGTGGGCGCACTGCCTTTCGCTTTGGTCGATGTCGTTCACTTATCCTTTACCGATGCTGTTTTTGAATCCATGTCTGGTCTCACCACGACTGGAGCCACTGTTATCACCGGTTTAGACATACTGCCAAAATCCATTCTTTACTACCGGCAACAACTTCAGTGGTTGGGTGGCATTGGTATCGTAGTGATTGCTGTAGCTGTTATGCCCATGCTCGGTGTTGGTGGCATGCAGCTATACCGTGCTGAAACGCCAGGCCCTGTTAAAGACAGTAAGTTAACACCCCGTATTACCGAAACGGCTAAAGCATTATTTATTATTTATGTCACATTGACTGTTACCTGTATGGCAGCCTATTGGCTAGCAGGCATGACATTCTTTGACGCACTTGCGCACAGTTTTTCGACCGTAGCCATAGGCGGTTTCTCTACCCATGATGCCAGTATGGGATTCTTTGATAACAACCCTGCCATTATCAGTATTTGTATCGTCTTTATGATTCTTTCAGGGCTTAGTTTTGGACTACATTACTATGCCTGGATTCGGAAGTCTGTCTCGCATTATCTGCGCAATCCAGAAGCAAAAATGTATTTAATGATGCTACTAACAGGCTCTATATTAGTTTGTTCGTATCTCTATTTTAGTGGTACCTACAATAAAGAAGACAGCCTCTATCATGGCGTTTTCCAACTCGTATCACTGATGACAACAACAGGCTTTGCCACAGATAATTTCAGTGCCTGGCCCAGTTTTGTGCCCTTTCTTTTAGTGTTCTTTTCTTTCTTTGGTGCCTGTGCCGGTTCTACCGGTGGGGGTATCAAGGTGGGTCGTATGCTGATTCTTGCAAAACAAGGTATACGTGAAATTTATCGACTGATTCACCCTAATGCCATATTCCCCATCAAGGTCCGTAACAAACACGTACCCAACAGAATTACCGATGCAATTTGGGCCTTCTTCGGTGTCTATCTGGCCGTTTATTACTTCATGGTATTACTACTTATGGCATCGGGGCTCGACTATGTCACCGCCTGGTCTGCCACAGCTGCCTCATTGAATAATCTTGGACCTGGATTGGGTGAAGTCGCTTCTCACTATGGCGATATCAATACTTTTGCCAAATGGGTACTATGCAGTGGAATGATTTTGGGGCGTCTGGAGATTTTCACTCTATTAGTATTATTCACCCCAATGTTTTGGCGTAGATAGCCTGGCATAGATAAATCGTCATTATTTGAGCTCTGAACTGTCAACAAAAAATAGACTCAAACGTTTATAGGGTAATACGTGGTTTCTAATTTGTAGGTTTCTGACTTCTAACTCACCACACATTTTTCCGTAAGGCTTTTAGATGAAGAACATATACTTGGTTTTGGTACTAGTCTGCACATCCTCCTTATTAGCATGCTCAGCCCAAACCACTCAAAATTCAAACCTGAATACCACCTCTTTCAGTCCTGAAATAAAGCAAGACAACACCAAACTCTTTACCTATACAGTGCTCGATCCCTCGGAGGAAAAGCGTGGCAGTATGCCCGCCTATTGGAAAAAAGAGGTGGATCGTGGCACAAAGAGCCTGGATGAAACCCGGAAACGGAGAAACCCCAATATTGTGATAGAAAGAAAAAAAGAACTTATGCTGTCCCGGTTGGGTACCAAATTAGCAGAAACCGACTTTTGTCGAGATGGCCATATCATTATCAATAGTTACTTTGAGCTTGCACGTTCCAGTATCAAAGGAAAATGCAATGATAGCGCCACACAAGCAGACCGAGTAAAATTTCCATCGGCTATTTCTACAACGACTACAGAATTTGATTCTTTAAGTGAAGGACTGCTGGATACATCAAAGTAATCATATCAATGCAGAACCTGAGAGAAAGATGACCCTTACCAAAAATCTCGAAAATATGTTGGCAACGGGTAATGACTCTGCCATGTTACGATTTGGACTTGGAAGTGCCTATTTCAGTAATAAACAATATCAACTGGCTATTCCCCATTTACAAAAATGTATAGATATGGATGATAGCCATTCCGCAGCCTATAAGCTGTTGGGAAAAGCCCAAATGAAATTGGGATTAAGCGAGCAAGCCAAAGTTACACTGAAGATAGGGCTTGAACAAGCCACCCAAAATGGCGATAAGCAAACAGAACGAGAAATTCAAGTGTTCTTAAAGAAACTTTAAGTGCGCCTGAATAGGCTTCAACTACACACACCAATATGATTAACATTTGAATTGATTTTTATAGGACTTTTTTATGAAGTATCAACATATTTTTTTAGTACTTGTTTCTGTACTAGGTCTACTGGCATGTTCAAGCCAGCCCGCGCAGAAACCAAAAGTAAGTGAAACATTCAACACAGAAATTAAATCCAGCGGACTTAAACAGTTCACCTATACAGTCGTCGACCTATCTAAAAATAGGGAAAGTGTGGCAGCATATCGACAAAAAGAATTAGATCGAGGCACTAAAAGTCTGGACCAAACCAGAGACAAGAGGAACCTTAAAACAGTTCAAGATCGCAAAAGAAAAGAAATTGTCCCACTACTGGAAGCAAAAATTGTTGAATCCGGTTTCTGTCAGGGCGGCTACCGTATGACCAATAATTATTTCCGTAAAAATCGTTCAGAAATCAAAGGCGAATGTAACGACAGTGCAACAAAGGAGGATAGAATCAAGTTTCAATCTACAACCTCTAGAATATACGACACAAGTTCTAATTCTGATACAAATACCAACACTGGTACTGCACCAGGTGTTATCAATAGTGACAATATGATTTTAAATTTGCCGTAACTTTATAAATCTAAAATAAAATGGCTACACCAAGTAACAAAAGTAAAACAATATAAGGGTAAGCAACGGTAGGCCTTATGGCCTGCCGAAAATACTCATTCATTAATCCCGCAACCCCCAATCTAGCCTCTATATATTGGCTATTAAATTGATACGCTTTCCCTTCCGTACGATCCAAGCTTTGATCACCAGATAGGTGCTGTTCTAACTGCAGTAATCGTATTTCAATACGGGATTGAAACGTTTTCCAAATGGCATCCTGCAACCACAAAACCAGCAGCAATGAAAAAATAAAAAAGTTTAGATGATGAGTAAAATAGGCAACAGATAAAATAAAAATACTAAATAGTTTTATTATTAGCGAATATTTTTCATAACTATCAAATTGGTTCTGTAATAAAGACCACTCACTTGCCAAATCAGATGTTTGCATAGCTCACCTATTTATTATCTGTAATTTGTTAACGCATTTAGCTTTAACATTCGCAGCCTTATTTTGATACCAACCAACTCTATAGGAATCGACAACACCTACTAACCAAGCTACCAACAAAACGACCATTGATGTATTGATTGATTGAACTTCTGCACTTGCTGACTGGTGCGATAATAATTCTAAAATAACTGATAAATCTGGAGAAGTTTCACCACTTTTAATTTTATCTGCTATTTCCAATGCCTGATTAATCAGGCCATAAATTACAAAATAACTAGCTGCTAATGCAATAATAATTAAAGAAAATCCTGCTATATACCGTTTTAATAAAACATGTCCTGTACCCGGAAAAACAAGGACAGATAATAAAAAAGCTTTCTCAGTTTTTTTCATTTAACCCTATAAGTTTTCTTTAAAAAAATATTTAATCTATTTTAATTCACGCGCTCTATAATACGCTTGCTCTGAAATTTTGTGATAATTAATTGCCTGCTCTTTAAAGGCTTTTTGTGATTCATACACTTTTTTAAAGCCCGAATCTTTTGCGGCAATTTCCTTCAACACTTGTTGGGTAACACGATTTAATTCTGCCAAGACATCATCAGGTAATTGGCGAAGTTCAACGCCGTGTTTATTAACCAATTCATCTAATGCGGCATTATTACGTGCGGTGTAATCATCCAGCATATCTTGATTAATGGCTCTAGCGGCACCTTCAACAATAGCCTGTAGATCTTCTGGCAGAGATTCGAACGCTTGCTGGTTAACTATTAATTCAAGAGTGGGGCCTGGCTCGTGCCAACCGGGGTAATAATAATATTTTGCCACTTGGTGAAAACCGAAAGCCAGGTCATTGTAGGGGCCGACCCATTCAGTAGCATCAATCACACCCGTTTGCATTGAGGTATACAGTTCACCGCCGGGAATATTGACTGCTTCAACACCCACACGACTCACCACTTCGCCGCCAATACCGGGTATGCGCATTTTTAAACCATCCAGGTCAGCCAAGGAATTTATTTCACGGTTAAACCAACCCGCCATTTGTACCCCGGTATTACCTGCAGCCAATGGCACTAAATTAAATGGCTCGTATAATTCTTTCCAAAGAGCCATACCGCCACCGTAATGTAACCAGCCATTCATTTCCTGGGCATTAAGGCCAAAAGGAACACTGGTAAATAATGCTGAAGTTTGGGTTTTTCCCTTCCAATAATAGGCAGCACTATGGCCCATTTCTGCTGTACCTTGTGATACTGCATCAAAGGTTTCCAATGCGGGCACTAACTGACCAGCACCATAAACCTTAACCTGCAACCTGCCACCACTCATTTTTTCTGCCAACGTAGCAAAATTTTCGGCCGCCATGCCCAACCCAGGAAAGTTTTTAGGCCAGGTCGTCACCATCTTCCATTTATATATTTTTTGCTGTGCTTGTTGACCATTGATCTGCTTTGCAGTTGCATTATTCTCTGAACCACCACAACCCGATAAAGCAACCGTCAGAGTGAGTAATATAAAAGCGATTAACATAGGTTTTTGTTTGTTCATGGTGTTCCTCTTGTTATTCACCATAATAAATTTGTTAACTATTTCGTTGCCGTTTGATTAAAGCGGTGTGAGTTTGGCATAGGATTGCACCAACCATTTACTGCCTTCATTATCAAAGTTCACTTGTATTCGAGCGTGGGCGCCATTGCCTTCAAAGTTCAGTATTACGCCCTCACCAAATATTTTATGTTCCACTCTCTGGCCCAATGCTAAACCGGTATCAGTGCCTTCATCACTAAATGAAGTTGATGGTTTTTTAGCATAGCTGGTAGGGCGAGTAACCTGGGTTCTCAGCCGAACTTCCTCAATGTATTCCGTTGGAATATCTCGAACAAAACGGGAAACACTATTGTAATTTTCTGTACCGTATTGCTGACGAGATTCTGCAAATGTCAGATAGAGTTTTTTCATCGCTCGAGTAATGCCCACATAGGCCAACCGACGTTCTTCCTCTAATCGACCCGGCTCTTCTGCTGACATTCGGTGGGGAAACAAGTTTTCTTCCATGCCAGCTAAAAAGACTAAAGGAAATTCCAATCCTTTTGCAGAATGCAGAGTCATCAGCTGAACAGCATCTTCCCCTTCATCGGCCTGGCGATCTCCGGCATCCAATGCCGCCTGATCAAGAAACTGAGGCAGGGCCGGTTGATCCTTATCTTCTGCATCAAAACTACGGCAGGCAACGACTAATTCTTGCAGGTTCTCTACCCGGGACTGGCCACGATCTCCCTTTTCTTTGCGATGAAAATCAATAAGCCCGCTACCCTCAATGGTGTTGTCTACCAATTCATGCAAAGGCAGATCTTGGCTGTCTTGATCTAGTTTATTAATCAGGTTGATAAAACCCTGTACTGCTCCACTGGCTCGCCCTGATAATTCTCCGGTAGAAATAGCTTTCTCTACCGCAGACCACATGGACATACCTTCATCTCGAGCAAAGTGCCGCAAAGTTTGTACGGTTTTGTCGCCAATGCCCCTTGTCGGGGTATTCACCACTCTCTCAAAGGCGGCATCATCATTGCGGTTAACCAGCAATCGTAAATAGGCAAGAGCATTACGAATTTCCTGGCGCTCATAGAACTTTTGACCACCATAAATTCGATAGGGTATTTGAGCTCGTAGTAGTGCTTCCTCCAATACCCGTGATTGGGCATTGGAGCGATACAAAATAGCGGACTCACTCCGTAGGTTGCCGTCCTTTTCCCAATCACTCAGGCGATCAGCAATAAAACGTGCTTCATCATGTTCATTAAATCCGGAATAAAGGGAAATCAATTCACCTTCGGCATCTTCAGTCCAAAGGTTTTTCCCCAGCCTATCAGTATTCCGTGAAATCACCGCGTTGGCGGCTTCCAGGATATTTTTTGAGGAACGATAGTTTTGTTCCAATCTTACTGTGGCCGTATCGGGGTAATCCCGATTGAAATTGAGAATATTCTCCACTTTTGCACCACGCCAACCATAGATAGATTGGTCATCATCGCCTACAGCTGTAATTCGAATATCTTGACCAGCTAACACCCGTAGCCAGGCATACTGAATGGCGTTAGTATCCTGAAACTCATCCACTAGAATTTGCCCAAAACGTTGCTGATAGTGGGCAAGTAATTCTGGCTTATTGAGCCAGAGTTCATGGGCACGCAATAGCAACTCCCCAAAATCCACCATGCCGCCACGCTCACAAGCTTCTTCATAGCTGGCATAAATTTGCAACATCGTACGTTGGTAGGGATCTTGAGCAGGTTGCAAATGTTTAGACCGCAACCCTTCATCTTTCTGGCTATTAATAAAGGACTGAGCCTGGCGATAGGGCCAGCGGCTGTCATCAATGCCCAATGTCTGATAAATCCGCTTCACTAGTCGAAGCTGGTCGTCGCTATCCAGAATTTGGAAATTTTCGGGTAGTCCCGCATCCTGCCAATGCATTTTTAGCAGCCGGTGGGCCAAACCATGAAAAGTCCCTACCCACATACCTTGGGATGAATAGCCGAGCATGTCATCCAAACGGTTGCGCATTTCCCGGGCAGCTTTATTGGTAAAGGTTACCGCCAGCACAGAATAGGGTGAAAGTTGCTCCACCTGTATTAACCAGGCAATTCGATGAACCAACACACGGGTTTTTCCGCTGCCAGCACCGGCAAGCACCAATAAATGATTTTCGGTATTGGAAACAGCTTCCCGTTGAGCGGGGTTGAGAGGGTCGAGAATTGCGGTGACATCCATGGGATTGGATTTTAGCAGAACAGCAGTATGTTTAGTTGATAGGTATTGTTCTTCGAGAAGATTTTTCAATCGCAAACTACAAGAATTCCTTTTTCTTGTAAATTATTTACAATAGGCGAATTACACAAGGATTACAGTATGAAACCAGCAGAGCTCACACGGGCTATTAGTGACAGCCTTCCCGAGATGAGGAAATCTGAACGCAAGGTAGCCGAGTTTATTTTGGCTAATCTCACCGAAGTAATCCGTATGAGAATCGTTGATTTAGCAGAGTCTGCAGAGGTTAGTGAGCCAACGGTCGTACGTTTTTGCCGTGCTGTTGGCTGCGACGGTTTTCAAGACTTCAAATTAGCATTAGCCCAGCAACTCGCCTCAAGTCCCAGTTATGGCCAAATTGCCGTGACTGATGCAGATTCTGTTGCAGAATACACATTTAAGGTTTTTGACTCTACGGTAGACACACTGTTAAAAGTACGTGATTCCCTGGATTTAGAAATGCTTAATCGTGCAGTAAACGCCATTTGTGCAGCTAACCGAGTAGAGTTTTATGGCTTTGGTGCTTCTGCTGCTGTTGCTTTTGATGCACAACACAAGTTTTTCCGGCTGCAGGTTTCTGCTGCAGCTTATGCTGATCCACACTTACAGAACATGTCCGCTACGTCGATGGCTCCCGGTGACGTTGTGATTGCTATTTCCCAGTCAGGAAGAACCACCACACTTATCAATGCCATCGAGCAGGTGAAAAGCCGTGGAGCCATTGTCATTGCCATTGCTCCCTCAGATACACCTGTCGCCATGGCGGCCACTATCCCATTAACTATTGATGCCAAGGAAGATATTCAAATCTATACGCCGCTCTCGTCGCGGATTGCGCATTTGGTAGTAATCGATGTTTTAGCTATTGGCGTAGCACAACACAAAGGTGGGCAACTTCAGGAGCATTTGTTGGATCTTCAACATGGGCTAGAAGCACTCAGAGTACCTCAGAATAACTGATTAAGAACCTGCTCTTTACTTCCTATTCTACGGTAACCGATTTGGCCAAGTTTCTTGGCTGGTCTACATCCGTGCCCTTAAGAACCGCTACATGGTAGGAAAGTAGCTGAAGGGGCAGAGTATAGATAATCGCTTCCAAACTTTCAGGGACATGGGGAATATTCATTACCGTCATGCCAGGTTCATTTTCGAACCCTGCCGCCTTATCGGCGAAAACAAATAATTGGCCACCACGAGCCTTTACTTCATGTAAATTAGATTTAAGTTTTTCCAACAACTCATTATTTGGAGCAACCGCTACCACCGGCATTTCATTATCAACCAATGCCAAGGGACCATGTTTGAGCTCTCCTGAAGGATAGGCCTCAGCATGAATATAGGAAATTTCTTTTAACTTGAGAGCACCTTCAAGGGCAACAGGGAACTGAACACCACGCCCCAAAAACAATGAATGGTGTTTATCAGCAAAACACTCGAATGTTTTTTCTATTTCATCATTCAATGCCAGTGTCTGCTCACAAAGTTCTGGTAATTGGTGTAATGCCGCTACCAGTTCTTGTTCTTTTTTCTCATCAAGGCCGCCTTTACTACCCTGATTCTGTGCACGCCCTAAACCAATACAAAGTAACTGTAACGCCACCAACTGGGTAGTAAATGCCTTAGTAGAGGCAACACCAATCTCAGGACCGGCATGGGTCATAAGTGCTAAATCAGATTCACGTACCAAGGAGCTATTTGCCACATTGCAGATAACCAGGCTACCAAGATAGCCAGAATCCTTGGCCGATTGAAGAGCTGCAAGGGTATCAGCCGTTTCACCTGACTGGGAAATAGTGACAAAGAGCGTATTCTTAGGCACGACAACTTTGCGATAACGATATTCACTAGCTACTTCAACTTGGCAGGGTATTCCCGCCCATTCTTCCAACCAGTAACGTGCAACTAAGCCTGCATGGTAACTGGTACCACAGGCTACAATATGTACCGCGCTCACCTTATTAAAGATTGCCCTAGCCTCAGAGCCAAATGCTTCCGGCAATACGCTTTTACTGCTAATTCTTCCCTGAAGGGTATCCTTCAAAACCTCTGGTTGTTCAAAAATTTCTTTCAGCATGTAATGGCGATAATTGCCTTTATCGGCAGCATCATCACTACCTGATAAAGTAATGACTTCTCTTTCTACACTCTTTCCTGTCGAATCTACTATTTGATATTGACCATTCTCAAGTTCTACTAAATCGCCTTCTTCAAGAAAGACAAAACGATCCGTTACCTGACGCAATGCCATTTGGTCTGATGCAATAAAGTTTTCTTCTATACCAACACCCAGTACCAATGGACTACCACTACGAGCACCGATTAAAACACCAGGCGCACGGGCGGAAATAACACCAAGGGCATAGGCACCCTCAAGGCGATCGATAGTTTTTTGTACTGCTTGTTTAAGAGAGTCCGAACTATCTAACTGGTTATCTAAATAGTGATGAACAAGGTGTGCTACAACTTCTGTATCAGTTTCAGAAACAAATTTGTAGCCAAGGTCTGTAAGCTCAGAACGTAACTCATCATGATTTTCGATAATGCCGTTGTGGACGACAGCCACATCAGAAGAACTATGTGGGTGAGCATTCACTTCACTTGGGATGCCGTGTGTTGCCCAACGGGTATGTGCTATACCCAGGGTTCCTTTAGCTGGAGACTCTTTTAAATTATCAACAAGATTGGAAACCTTACCTGCATTTTTACGGATTTGAATGTCATTGTTTTTATCCAGCACCGACAATCCTGCAGAATCGTATCCACGATACTCAAGACGTTTTAAACCCTCTATTAGAATTCCTGTTACGTTCCGTTGTGCCGAGGCACCAACAATTCCACACATAGTTCTATCCGGTACTGTTATTAGCTATCAATCATCACTATTAAATTAATGAGTCGTTTTCCGAAAAGTTACTTACTCTTCTTTGTTGGCCGATGCCAATCAGAAATACTTTTCTGAGATGCTCGGGTTAAACCCAGTTCATCATCAGGTACATCTTTGGTTATGGTTGAACCAGCACCCACTGTAGCATTTTTGCCTATTTGCACGGGTGCCACTAACGAACTATTTGAACCAATGAAGCTATTATCACCCATGACTGTTTTATGCTTATTCACACCGTCATAGTTACAAGTAATGGTGCCAGCACCAACATTAACACCCTCACCCAACTCTGAATCACCCACATAGCTAAGGTGATTTATTTTACTACCTTTGCCAACATGGGTATTTTTAGTTTCCACAAAATTACCAACTTTGGCTTTTTCAGCCAGTACAGTACCAGGTCTCAATCGAGCAAAAGGGCCAATGACCGAATGATTGGCTATCTGACTTTGTTCAATGACGCTATTAGCATAAATCTCTACATAATCACCTATATCGCTATCAATTATGTGACAGTTAGGGCCAATACTTACATTACTACCCAAGGTTACATCACCTTCAAATACTGCATTAATATCAATGTAACTATCATTGCCTGTTTTTAAATTCCCACGCACATCAATGCGAGAGGGGTCAGCCAGAGTTACACCAGCGACCATTAATGCTTCTGCCTGCTGTTTTTGATAAAACCGTTCTAGTGCACTCAGCTGGATACGATTATTAACACCCTCAACTTCTTCAACAGATTGTGGTTGTTTTGTTTCAATAGTCACACCATTGCTGCGAGCAATGGCAATCAAATCTGTAAGGTAATATTCACCCTGGGCATTGTTATTATCGATTTGTGGTAACCATTGTTTTAGTTGTTTTGTCTTTACTGCCAAAACGCCGGTATTTACTTCTCTCACTTTAAGCTGTTCAGTTGAAGCATCTTTTTGCTCGATAATCGCCGTAACTTGACCTGATTCATTCCTTAAAATGCGCCCATAACCCGTTGGGTCATCCAGTGTCACCGTTAACAAGGACATGCTGCTTTCACTAACGGCACCCAGCATTTCATGAATAGTTTCTGGCAAAATCATAGGAACATCGCCATAAAGAATAAGGCTAGTACCACCATTACCCAAATTTGGCACCACCATTTGTACCGCATGTGCTGTGCCCAACTGTTCAGTCTGCTCAACATAATTTAAAGAGCTTGTTTCAGAAGATGAAACCGAAGACCGGACTTCATCCGAACCATGTCCAGTGACAACAGTGATATTGGCATTTTGAACACTGTTTGCAGAATCAACCACATGTTGCAGCAAAGATTTACCTGCTAGCTTGTGTAATACCTTAGGTAAGGCCGACTTCATTCTTGTGCCTTTACCTGCAGCAAGAATAATAATATCCGTTTCCATCATTCTGTTTATTCCAAGTCTTTATTCTAAATTTGCGATATTTAATCAGGAACGAGACATGATTACCATGAAGCTATCTAGGGATAGCATAAGCCCTAGCTTAGGATAAAAAATAATCATAAAAAAAGGGTGGCAAACGCCACCCTTTTTCTTTTTTTCTTAGCACTGAGTTTCTTAAGAATTAATTTCTCAAGAAGAGCTTCGTAGTAAAGCTTATTTGCCACCCATTTTCTTGCGTAGCTGTTCAATAGTACGAAGTTGCGCTGCTGCAGCTGCAAGTTGTGAAGCCGCTCTTGAGTAGTCAAATTCACCACTCTGATTAGAAATATCATGCTCAGCTTGTTGCTTCGCTTCCAATGCTGCAGCTTCATCAAGATCATCAGCACGCAATGCCGTGTCAGCAAGTATTGAGATGGTGTTTGGCTGTACTTCTAAAAAACCACCTGAGAGGTAATAAATTTCCTCTTCACCTTCTTGCTTAATAACGCGAACAGGGCCTGGCTTAAGATCAGTGAGCAATGGTGCGTGACCAAAAGCGATTCCCAATTCACCCTGAGAACCCGTAGCCACTACCAGCTCAACCAATCCTGAAAACAAGGACTCTTCAGCACTTACAATGTCACAATGGACGGTCATAGCCATATCTTAACGCCTTTCTTTGGGCCTGTCTCTTGTGCTTACTTGAGCTTTTCAGCTTTTTCAACAGCTTCTTCAATGGAACCAACCATGTAGAACGCCTGCTCTGGCAGGTGATCATAGTCGCCATTAAGAATACCCTGGAAGCCAGCAATAGTCTGTTTCAGAGATACATATTTGCCCGGAGAACCAGTGAAGATTTCTGCTACGTGGAATGGCTGTGACAAGAAGCGCTCAATCTTACGAGCACGAGCTACCACTTGCTTGTCTTCTTCAGACAACTCATCCATACCCAAAATAGCAATAATATCTTTCAGCTCTTTAAAGCGCTGAAGTACTGACTGTACACCACGAGTTACTTCATAGTGCTCTTGACCAACGATCAGCGGGTCAAGCTGACGCGACGTTGAATCTAGTGGATCTACAGCAGGGTAAATACCTTTAGAAGCAATATCACGACTCAGTACAACAGTTGAATCCAAGTGAGCAAACGTTGTTGCTGGTGATGGATCCGTCAAATCATCTGCAGGTACATATACCGCCTGTACCGATGTAATCGAACCCGTCTTAGTAGATGTAATACGCTCTTGAAGTACACCCATTTCTTCCGCAAGAGTAGGCTGATAACCTACCGCAGATGGCATACGACCCAACAGTGCAGATACCTCTGTACCAGCCAATGTGTAACGATAGATATTATCAACGAACAACAGTACGTCTTTACCTTCGTCACGGAATTTTTCTGCCATGGTCAGGCCAGTCAGTGCTACACGGAGTCTGTTTCCGGGTGGCTCATTCATCTGACCGTACACCATCGCTACTTTTGAATCGCTTGGCGTCTCAACGTTAACAACGTTGGATTCCTGCATTTCAAAGTAGAAATCATTACCTTCACGAGTACGCTCACCAACACCAGCAAATACTGATAAACCTGAATGCTCAGTCGCGATGTTGTTGATCAGTTCCATCATGTTTACGGTTTTACCAACACCCGCTCCACCGAACAGACCAACTTTACCACCCTTAGCAAACGGACAAACCAAGTCAATTACCTTGATGCCTGTTTCTAACAATTCATTTGAAGCAGCCAGCTCATCATAAGCAGGTGGCTTGCGGTGAATCGCAGCGCGCTCTTTCTCACCAATAGGACCCTTTTCATCGATTGGATTACCCAATACATCCATGATGCGGCCCAGGGTTTCTGTACCAACAGGAACAGAAATGGGTGCATTTGTATTATTGACGCTTAGTCCCCGGCTGATACCTTCAGAAGAACCCATGGCAATTGTGCGCACTACGCCGTCACCCAGCTGCTGCTGAACTTCTAGGGTTAAACCTTTATCTTCAACCTTTAGTGCGTCATACACGTTAGGCACTTGATCACGTGTAAATTCCACGTCGATTACAGCACCAATAATTTGAACGATACGTCCGCTACTCATTTCCGGTTCCTCTTAAACTAAACCTTAAAAATCTTTGGTTAAACTGCCGCTGCACCACTAACAATCTCTGACAACTCTTGAGTAATAGCTGCCTGACGAGCTTTGTTATAGAGCAATTGCAATTCGTTAATCAGATCACCCGCATTATCGGTGGCGCTCTTCATAGCAATCATGCGCGCCGCCTGTTCACAGGCTTTATTCTCTACCACACCTTGATAGACCTGAGATTCAATATAACGAACTAATAGGCCATCCAATAATTCTTTGGCGTCTGGTTCGTACAAATAATCCCAGTGGTGCTTCAGTTTGTCGTCTTCAACTGGCTGGAGCGGTAACAACTGCTCAACAGCCGGTTTTTGAACCATAGTATTAACAAACTCATTTGCTACCACATATAGCCGATCAATTTTACCTTCGTCATAAGCATCCAGCATGACCTTCACACCACCAACAAGATCATTAGCTGAGGGTGCATCGCCAAGGTCTTTTACTGTAGCGACAATATTGCCACCAAAACTACTAAAGAACCCAGCTGCTTTATTACCTATAACACAAAGGTCATTTTCAACATCTTGATCAGACCAATCTTTCATGGACTTGATCACTTGCTTAAACAGGTTAGTGTTCAAACCACCGCACAAACCTCGATCTGTCGAGATTATGATGTAACCAACGCGCTTAATCTCACGCTGCTCCATATATTGGTGCTTATACTCACTCACTGCACTGGCAATGTGACCAACTACCGAACGGATACGATCAGCGTAGGGCTTACCGAGTTCTCGGCGCTCCTGAGCACGACGCATCTTGCTTGCAGCCACCATCTCCATTGCACTAGTAATTTTCTGAGTGCTTTGGATACTGGTGATTTTGGTTTTAACTTCTTTTCCGACAGCCATAATCTATGCCTTCAAGTAAGAGCAGACAATTGTCTGCTCTTATCAGAAATTACCAAGTTTGGGTGCTGACAAATTTTTCCAGCGCCGCCTTGTAACTGGCTTCAATGTCGTTGTTCCAGTCACCACTTTGGTTCACCTGATCTAACAGATCACCGTGCTCAGCTTTCATGTAAGAAAGCAGAGCCGCTTCAAAGTCACCGATCTTGTTCACGGCAACGTCTTTGAGGTAACCGTTATCAGCGGCGTAAATCGTAAGGGCCATCTCAGCAACACTTTGTGGTGCATATTGCTTTTGTTTCATCAACTCAGTAACACGCTCACCATGGTCCAACTGGGCCTTGGTTGCATCATCAAGATCTGATGCAAACTGAGAGAATGCTGCCAATTCACGATACTGTGCCAATGCGGTACGAATACCACCGGACAACTTCTTCACAATCTTAGTCTGTGCAGCACCACCAACCCGAGATACGGAAACACCGGCGTTCATTGCAGGACGAATACCTGCGTTAAACATGTCCGCTTCAAGGAAAATCTGACCATCGGTAATGGAGATCACGTTCGTCGGTACGAATGCAGATACGTCACCAGCCTGAGTTTCAATAACAGGCAATGCTGTCAGAGAACCAGTTTGGCCTTTCACTTCACCATTGGTGAATTTTTCAACGTAGTCAGCATTTACACGTGCAGCGCGCTCTAGCAAGCGGGAGTGCAAATAGAAAACATCACCTGGGTATGCTTCACGGCCTGGTGGACGACGTAGCAACAGGGAAATTTGACGATAAGCCCAAGCTTGCTTGGTCAAGTCATCATAAATAATCAGTGCATCTTGACCACGGTCACGGTAGTACTCACCCATGGAGCAACCACCAAACGGTGCCAAGAACTGCATAGCCGCTGGATCAGAAGCTGTTGCAGCAACAACAATGGTGTGTTCCATTGCGCCGTGCTCTTCAAGTTTACGTACTACAGCAGCAATAGATGAAGCCTTTTGGCCAACCGCTACATAGATACATTTAATACCAGAACCTTTCTGGTTAATGATGGCATCAACAGCAATGGCTGTTTTACCAATCTGACGGTCACCAATAATCAGCTCACGCTGACCACGACCAATTGGCACCATCGCATCAATTGCTTTCAAACCAATTTGTACTGGCTGATCAACCGATTGACGAGCAATTACACCAGGAGCAACTTTTTCAATTGCATCGGTTTCTTTAGCGTTGATTGGACCTTTACCGTCAATGGGATTACCCAATGCGTCGACTACGCGACCTTCCAGTTCTGGACCTACTGGTACTTCAAGGATACGACCAGTGCAACGTGCTTTTTGGCCTTCCGCCAAAGATTGATAATCACCAAGGATTACCGCACCGACAGAGTCGCGCTCCAAGTTAAGAGCCATACCGTAAATGCCGCCATCAAACTCGATCATTTCACCGTACATCACATCGGCTAGGCCGTGAATACGAATGATTCCGTCTGATACGGATACGATAGTACCTTCGTTTTGTGCTTCAGATGAAACCTCAAGGCTATCAATACGCTGCTTGATGATTTCACTGATTTCGGATGGATTCAGTTGCTGCATTTGCTCTGGTCCTCAATCCTAGGAATTTAATGCTTCGGCGAGTTTTGCTAACCGCCCGCGAATGGAGCCATCTATGACGGTATCTCCAGCTCGAACCACGGCGCCACCAATCAGGCTATCATCGACTGACACCTGCATGTTGACTTCGCGTTCAAGTTTCGCGCTAAGCGCACTTGCCAGCTTGTTTTGTTGTTCTGTGCTAATTTCTGTAGCCGATACCACGTTAACCTCAACGGTTTTTTCGCGATTAGCTTTTAACACTTCGAACTGCTGATAAATCTGTGGCAGTAGTTGCAGACGACGATTCTCTGCCAAGACCCGCATAAAACCGCGGACCTTGTCATTGATAGCGTCACCACAAACTTCAATGGTCTTTTCTGCCTGCTGAGCTGCTGTGTAACTGGGTGAACTCAGCAGTTTTTCTACTGCATCCTGCTGTGCTACGGCTGCAACAACAGCAAGGTTTTGAGACCATCCTTGCAGATCGTTGGCATCAGCAGCATATTGAAATGCTGCCTTTGCGTAAGGCCGAGCCAGAGTGCTCAATTCCGCCATGTTAAACCTCGGTTACAGCTGTGCTGCCAGATCATCGACCAATGCGCGATTTGCACTTTCATCGATGTTTGCTTTCAGGACTTTCTCCGCGCCGGCTAATGCGAGAGCAGCTACACTATTACGTAACTCTTCTTTAGCACGGTTCATTTCCTGTTCGATTTCTGCTTGAGCAGCTACTTTCAGGCGATCACCTTCAGCTCTTGCTTGCTCTTTAGCTTCGTCAACAATCTGGTTCGCACGCTTATTTGCCTGCTCAATAATTGATGATGCTTCTTTCTTGGCTTCTTTAAGCTGTTCTGTCGCTTTTTCTTGCGCCAGCTCCAGATCACGGGAAGCTCTATCAGCGGCATCTAGACCATCGGCAATTTTTTTCTGCCGTTCTTCCATCGAGTGAATGATGGCAGTCCATACAAATTTTTTGCAGAACCAAATAAAGAACAGAAAAGAAATCAGCTGTCCGAATAGGGTCAGATTAATATTCACGCCAACACCTCGTTCTTGGAGTTAATGTTTAAGAATCGGGATGTCAAACTTAAGCTGCAACACCAGGGGCAACAGCAAAGATCAGGTACATACCGATACCAACACCGATCATTGGGATCGCATCGATCAGACCAGCTAGCAGGAACATTTTACCTTGCAGCATTGGTCCCAGCTCTGGTTGACGTGCTGTACCTTCCAGCAATTTACCGCCCAACAGACCCATACCAACGGCAGCACCAAGTGCACCAAACCCAACCATAATTGCAGCTGCGATCATGATAAGTTCCATTTTTTTCTCCTAATACTTAGAGTAAGTTATAAAGTTAAAAGTAAATCAGTGATCTTCGTGTGCCATACTGAGGTACACGATGGTCAAAACCATAAAGATAAAGGCTTGCAAAGTAATAATAAGAATATGGAAGATTGCCCAGCCTAGCTGTAACGCTCCACCAAAAGTACCTAAAACCCAGCCAGCACTGTACATCATGGCGATCAAAATAAAGATCATTTCGCCCGCATACATGTTACCGAACAACCGCAAGCCAAGAGAAAATGGCTTAGCCAAAAGGCCAACCAACTCTAGCGCCAGGTTGATAGGAACAAAGATCGCTTGGACAATAGGGTTTTTTGCACCAAATGGTTGTAATGTCAGCTCGCCAACAAAACCACCAATGCCTTTAACTTTAATACTGTAATAAAGAATCATACCGAACACGGCTAAAGCCATACCCAATGTAATGTTAGGGTCGGTAGAAGGAACAATTTTCTGGAAGTGAACGCCGCCTAAGGACATCAACCAAGGAATAATATCCACCGGAATCAAATCCATAAGGTTCATCAGGAAGACCCAAACAAAAATGGTCAGCGCCATCGGCGCGATCCAAGGGTTGCGGCCATGGAAACTGTCTTTAACAGTTCCATCGACGAACTCAACCATCATTTCTGCAAAGTTTTGCCAACCTGAAGGTATGCCCGTCGTGGCACGCTTGGCTGCACAACGGAATAAAAAGGCAAAAAGAAGACCCAAACCAATGGACCAACCTAAACTATCAACATTAACTGCCATGAAACCCATTTCTGCGGCTTCTTGGGCATTGTGAGCAAAACTCCATCCATTTTCCGGATGCTGACCATACGTTAAGTTGGTCAAGTGATGCTGAATATATTCTGTTCCCGTTTGTTGGGTGTCGCCTGCCATTCTTTTTTCTCTCAAACCAGCAAGGTCAAATTTTTCGGTGGTTAAGTATCCTTGCGGCACAAAACCACTGCACAATAATCATAGCGCCATAACTGAGAAACAAACTGGGTATGTGTAAAGGCTCTATAAAACTAAAAGCCAATGCAAACAATACCGCTGTGAGCAATAATTTCCCCGCTTCCCCTTTCTGTATGGCGCGAAGTATATTTGGGGCCTGTCTAGCACCTCTATACCGAAAAGCTAATCTTGTGAAATAAGCCTGTGGGCCTATTTGTATCACTCCGCCAATCAGTATGGAGTAGGCTGCAGTCACACCTACCGGTAATACCCCAATAGTTGCTACAACTAATATTGCCAGTTGTACCAATGCTATTCGTCCTACCGGCAGAGCCACTATGGTAGCTTTCATTGGCTACCCCCTTTCCGCACAATTTGTTTGAGCTTGTAACATGCTCAAGCTCAAACGGGCGGCAATTATAGGTAGTCCCAACGGTAGATTCAACAAATCTTTAACCTGAGCAGCACTATGCAGCCAAGAAGTTTGAGAATACTGATAATTTATTAGAGTTATAGTGTGTCGATAATCAGCTATTACTTGATGTGGTCAAGAATGCCTTCGAGCTCATCAAGGCTGTTGTATTTAAGGATCAACCGGCCCTTCCCCTTCACATTATGCTGGATTGACACAGGTACACCGACTTGATCAGACAGCTTATCTTGTAAGCGCTTAATGTCTGAGTCAACACGATGTTCTTTAACCGGGTCAGCTGTTTGCTGTTGCAATAAGCGGCGAACCAAAGCTTCTGTCTGTCTAACCGTCATTCCTTTTGCAACGGTAGTGCGTGCCGCTTCAAGTTGTTGTGTCCCTTCTAACCCAAGTAACGCTCTGGCATGCCCCATTTCCAGATCACCATGTTCTAACAGGGTTTGAACTTCCTGCTCTAGTGTCATTAGGCGCATTAAATTAGTAATTGTGGTTCGAGATTTACCCACAGCATCAGCTACCTGCTGCTGGGTTAGTTCAAATTCTTGCTGAAGTCTTATTAATGCCTGGGCTTCCTCTATGGCATTCAGATCTTCCCGTTGAATATTTTCTATCAGGGCCATAGCAATGGCTGATTCATCGGGTACATCTTTGATAATGGCGGGTATTGTTTCCAAGCCTGCTTGTTGAGTTGCACGCCAGCGGCGCTCACCCGCTATGATTTCGTAGCTATCTACACCTGTAGGTCGAACAACAATAGGTTGCATAACCCCTTGTGCACGAATGGAGTTTGCCAAATCTTCGAGTGCTTCTGGGTGCATGTCGCGCCGTGGTTGATACTTGCCTCGCTTCATGAACTCTACAGGCAGTTCTTTTAATGCACCTTCAGATAGCGGTGCTACCCCATCTTCTGAGTCTTCTTCACCAGCGCCAAGCAAGGCATCGAGACCTCGGCCTAAACCTTTTCTCTTCACCATAACTTAACCTGCTTTTTGTACCGATTGCACGGGTTGCCCTGAGTGGCCCGCTTGCTTAGTAGGCTGCTTTACTACCGGTTTGGCACGCCGAATAATTTCCCCCGCTAACCCCAAATAGGCAAGAGAACCTTTAGAGTTTTTATCATAGGCAAGGGCTGGCTGACCATAACTTGGCGCTTCCGCTAATCTCACATTACGAGGAATGGCAATACGGTAAACCTTGTCACCAAAGTGTTCTCTCAATTGAGCCGTCACCTCATTGGTAAGGCTGTTGCGAGGGTCATACATAGTACGAAGTATTCCTTCTACCTGTAGCTTTGGATTAAGAAATTGACCTATTTTTCTAACGGTATCCAATAAGGCGGACAATCCTTCCAAAGCATAGTACTCACATTGCATTGGTACAATTACCCCATCACAGGACACTAATGAGTTAATGGTCAACATACTCAATGAGGGGGGGCAATCAATAATAATGTAATCGTAATTATCTTTAACCCGTGTCAGTGCGTGCCGAAGTCGGCTTTCTTTGCTTTTTACTTTGAGCAGACCCACCTCAGCAGCCGTCAGGTCACCATTAGCTGGCAACAAATCATAATTTCCTGACTCACTACGCTGTATCGCCTGCTCGGTATTTACTTCACCGGTCAGTACATCCAATACCGTAATTTTGAGACCGGACTTATTAATACCGCTACCCATGGTCGCATTACCCTGAGGATCCATATCAACCAACAGGATACGCTTTCCATAGCTGGCTAAAGATGCTGCCAGATTAATACTAGTGGTGGTTTTCCCCACGCCGCCTTTTTGATTGGCAACAGTAAAGATCTTAGTCAAAGTGAATTCCTCTATCGCCCTCCGAAACTTATTTCGAAACAGAGGTGCTTTTTCTATCCTGGGTGGCCATTCAATTCGATCGTTGTTTTTCGATTACTCTCGTTCGATAGCGCTCTAATTAGATAACGCCATTTCGATAAGGTGTCGCTCTCCATTGACACCTGGCACCTGCAATGGGTGTGAGGCAACGACATTATAGTGTTTTGGCAAGTCTCTCAACTCTTCATGGGGATATTGCCCCTTCATTGCATAAAACCGGCCATTATTTTTTAGTAAATGTGATGTTTTATCAACCATATCTGAAAGGCTGGTAAACGCCCTGCTGGTAATAGCATCAAACTGCTGTGTGGGTTGATAAGCCTCAACTCTACTTTGAATTTCTGTCACGTTCTCCAAACCCAATTCATTTTTTACCTGAAATAAAAATCGGGTCTTTTTACCGTTGCTATCCATCAGCGTAAATTTACGTTCCGGATAAAATATGGCCAAAGGAATACCAGGAAAACCTGGACCCGTACCCACATCAATAATATTTTCCCCACTAACAAAAGGAATAATGCTCAGACTGTCCAACAAATGAAGGGATAGCATTTGCTCAGGATCGCGAATCGCAGTGAGATTATAGGCCTTGTTCCATTTGTGAAGTAGTTTCAGGTAATGCAACAGAAGCGTTATTTGATCATCACTAAGGATTATCGATTGAGCTTCCACTCCTGACCTTAAGAGGTCTTCCAGTTTATTTGCCATATTTCTTTATCTGCGAAGACTCATAATCTGTAAAGCCTCAAGCAATCTTTTTGCTAGCCGCTGTTTTTTTCTTTAAGTAAATCAATAGCAACGATATAGCCGCGGGCGTAATACCTGGAATACGGGCAGCACGAGCCAAAGTTTCTGGCCTGGCATCAGTTAATTTTTGTTTCACTTCGTTCGAAAGCCCCTTAACTACCTGATAATCAAAATTCTCAGGAATAGCGGTGTTTTCCTGGCGGCGCAGTTTGTCGATCTCTTCCTGTTGACGATCGATATAACCCGCATACTTGGCATCGATCTCCACTTGTTCGGCCACATCATCAGATAGTTGATCGCTGTGCTTCAACTCCGCTATGTCCGTGTAGCTCAACTCTGGGCGTTTCAATAACTCAAACAAACTGTACTCTCGACTGGGGGGAGAGCCTGTTTTCTCCCCAACCTGTTCTGCTTCAGTAGAGCCTGGTTGAACCCAAGTTGTTTTCAGGCGTTGCTGCTCTTGTTCAATGGCTTCACGCTTTTCACAGAAAGCGGCCCAACGGATATCATCTACCAACCCTAACTCTCGCCCTTTTTCTGTTAACCGAAGGTCTGCGTTATCCTGTCTCAGTAGCAAACGATACTCTGCTCGACTGGTAAACATACGGTAAGGTTCAATAGTACCCATAGTAATCAAGTCATCAACAAGTACACCAATATACGCTTCATCCCGACGTGGGCACCAAGCTTCTTTTTCTTGGGATTGAAGTGCCGCATTGGTTCCTGCCAGTAACCCTTGGGCCCCAGCTTCTTCATAACCGGTAGTACCGTTAATCTGACCAGCAAAGAAAAGACCTTCAACGGACTTTGTTTCTAATGAATATTTGAGATCCTGGGGATTAAAAAAGTCGTATTCGATGGCATAACCCGGTCGGGTAACATGCGCATTTTCAAAACCATTGATAGAACGCACTAATTCCATCTGAACATCAAAGGGCAAGCTGGTTGATATCCCGTTGGGATAAAGTTCGTAGGTGGTTAACCCCTCAGGCTCAATAAAGATTTGGTGACTGTCTTTGTCAGCAAACCGAACCACCTTGTCCTCAATGGAAGGACAATACCTTGGTCCCACCCCTTCAATGACGCCAGTATACATGGGGGAGCGATCCATTCCCCCACGAATAATTTCATGGGTGCGCTCATTGGTATAGGTGATATAACAACAGGTTTGCTCAGGGTGCTCTGAAACATTTCCTAAAAATGACATAACCGGTTCTGGTTTATCTCCCCACTGTGGCTGAAGACCATCAAAATTGACACTGCGCGCATCAATACGTGGAGGTGTACCGGTTTTTAATCGGTCCACTCTCAAGGGTAGTTCCCTCAATCGATTAGCCAAACCAATGGAGGGTGGATCTCCAGCACGACCGCCCGAGTGATTCTCTAAACCAATATGGATTTTCCCACCAAGGAAAGTACCGGCTGTTAGCACAACGGTTTTACCAATGAAACGTAATCCCATTTGGGTCACAACACCAACAACCCGATCACCCTCCATAATGAGGTCATCAACGGCTTGCTGAAAAATGGAGAGATTTGGTTGGTTTTCCAAAACCGTACGCACAGCAGCCTTGTATAGAACCCGATCAGCTTGAACACGAGTCGCTCGGACGGCTGGGCCTTTGCGAGAATTTAATACCCGAAATTGGATACCACCTAAATCGGAAGCATGGGCCATAGCACCGCCCAGTGCATCAATTTCTTTGACCAAATGACTTTTGCCAATACCCCCAATAGCCGGGTTACATGACATTTGACCCAATGTTTCTATGTTATGAGTCAATAGCAGTGTGCGACAGCCCATGCGGGCAGCAGCCAAACAAGCCTCTGTGCCTGCATGTCCACCACCAATAACGATGACATCAAAATTATCTGGGTAGTGCATACTTATCCGTCACTGTGTACTAAGCCAACCATAGGTTTTTATCTTTATGGTTTTAATTCAAGGGGCGCCATTATAAAGCAAAGCAACTAAAAATTGATTTTTTTACCTAAAATGGTTTTTACTCTTTTCTAAGTAATTTTTATATATACCTATATATGTATGTATATAGATAAGTTTATAGTTGTAGTTATATATGGTGTTGGTGATTTCTGTGGGTATCCCATTTATTTCATTAAAAAACAAATAATTAAGTAGCATAAAACTCTATTGATAAATAGCTGTAGGCCTGGTGAAAACAGGGTTAAATACTGTGGAGAAAAGGGGTAGTTGCCCACAGGTTGAGATATTTGAGGCTTATCCACAAAATGATCCAGAGCTTTTTCATCCTATTTTACCCGGTATAATCCACAGGTTATGCAGGGGTGTGGATAAACTGTATTGGCTTGTGAATAATCGGTGAGGTTTTCTATTTAACCAAAATTTCCCAAGAAGAGGCGATATAGTTGATTCTATCGTTGATATAGCGTTGCTTTTTCTTTAAAATCGCCCGCCCTTTAAAGGCATAAGTCAGTTAACGGAAGTTAGTCATGAAAAGAACATTTCAACCCAGCGTATTAAAACGTAAGCGCAGCCATGGTTTTCGTGCTCGTATGGCCACCAAAAACGGCCGTCTTGTGATCAAACGTCGCCGTGCTAAGGGCCGTAAACGCCTGGCAGCCTGATCACTCAGCCCCTCTTTAATATAGTTGTATCATTTATATAGCTATACAAAAGAGCTGCCCTTTATTGAAATACTCTACATATAACAATAAAAAGGTAGCAATAAAAAAGGGGGGAAGTTATCTCTCCCCTGGCTTTCGAGCATAAAGTGTTGAACGCTAGGTTTTCAGACCCTTCCTTTGAAAACCCTCTTTTGAAAAAAGAGTCTCGAACACAAGGCGCCCGAACCACAATATGTCCGAAGTAACCTTTGGTCGAAACAAACGTCTATTGACAGCCCGGGCTTACCAGGCTGTTTTTAGTGGTACCTGCTATAAGGTTGCCCACCCACACCTCTTACTGCTTGCCCGCCCCAACGATTTCTCACACCCAAGGCTAGGCGTAGTTGTGGCAAAAAAAAATATTCGACATGCTGTAGACCGTAATCGTGTAAAGCGTGTGGTTAGAAGTACTTTTCGTTTATCACAAAATCAGTTGGACTCCCTCGATATTGTGTTTCTGGCACGTCAGGGAATTGATGCTCTGTCACCTAGCGAACAAACAGCGTTGCTCAATAAGAGTTGGCAGCGGTTGTTGCGAAAACTAAAGGCAGACCAATGATGACCGGAATGATACGTAAGTGGCCCATTGCTACTTGCGTTAGTGTTGTTAGGGGGTATCAATTTTTAATTAGCCCCCTTTTAGGTAACAACTGTCGGTTTTATCCCAGTTGTTCCTGTTACGCTTTAGAGTCTATTGAAAATCATGGTGTCATAAAGGGGGGTTATCTTAGCCTCCGCCGCCTTATAAAATGTCACCCTTTTCATGCCGGTGGTTACGACCCGGTCCCCCAACCCGATACAAAAACTGAGTAGAAATAGATATGGATTGGCAACGCTCACTACTTATTAGTGCCATGTTGGTTGTGATTTATATGTTGTTCCTGGAATGGAGTACCTTTCAGGAAGAGCATGCACCAGTTGTGGATAGCTCCACAGTAGAAGAAATAGTAACGCCCGAATTACCAGAGCCAACCATTGATAGCGTACCTGCAAATAATGTAAGTGAGCTGCCAACAGCTATCGAAGAAGGTGTTGAGCAAGTTAAGCAGATGCCCAAGGCTACTAATACTCGTTTAGTGAAGGTTTCTACAGATGTTTTAACCGTTCTTATTGATACCCACGGAGGTGACATTGTTCGGGTTGAGCTGCCAAAGCATCTAACCAAACTAGATGAAGACGCCAGTTCCTTTATTTTGCTCAACAGAACATCCTCTACTACTTATATTGCTCAAAGTGGTTTGGTGGGTACAAATGGTACAGATACCAATGCGGGTCGCCCCCTGTTTTCTGCTAGTGCAGACGAGTATAGGTTGGAAGATGGCCAAGATTCTGTACAGGTTAATCTGACCCTACAACAAGGCGATGTATTAATAACTAAACAGTTTTTCTTTAAACGTAGTGATTACCTGATAGATCTGGCGTATTTGGTTGAGAATAAAAGCAGCGATACTTGGAAGGCTGGTTTGTTTGGACAAATCAAGCGCGATAGCCACAACCCAACAGTGACCAATGCGATGGGTATGCAACCATTTCTTGGGGCAGCACTAACGACAACGGATGAAAATTACAAAAAGCTAGATTTTGATGATATTTCCGATGAGTCGCTGAAAGATAAAATAACTGGTGGCTGGATCGCCATGGTTCAGCATTATTTCGTGAGCGCATGGGTACCTGATCAGAACACCATGAATAGCTTTAATGTGAAAAAGTTAGGTAGCCAGGACCTTTATACATTAGGTTTTACATCACCTCAGGTTTCTGTTGGCCCCGGGGAAAAAGGTGAATTAAAAGCAGCGTTCTATGCTGGGCCTAAAGATCAATATCGCTTGGAACAAATATCCCCTTATCTTGATTTAACACTCGATTATGGTTGGCTTTGGTGGATTGCCAAGCCGTTATTTTGGGTGTTGTACCAGCTCCATGAATTTTTGGGTAACTGGGGTTGGTCTATTATTTTGCTGACGGTGATGATTAAAGCTGCTTTCTATAGGCTTTCAGCCACAAGTTATCGCTCAATGGCAAATATGCGAAAGCTGCAACCAGAAATGGCTCGTTTAAAAGAACTGTATGGCGATGATCGCCAGAAAATGTCCCAGGAGACCATGAGCCTTTACAAGAAGGAGAAGGTCAACCCCATGGGGGGATGTTTGCCCATATTGGTTCAGATGCCAGTTTTCATCGCACTGTACTGGGTGCTGATGGAAAGTGTTGAACTGCGTCACTCCCCTTGGATAATGTGGATCAATGACCTGTCGGTGAAAGACCCTTATTTTGTATTGCCATTGATTATGGGCGTTAGTATGTTTGTTCAGCAAAAGTTGAACCCAACGCCTCCTGATCCCATGCAGGCTAAAATCATGCAGATGATGCCAATCGCATTTACCTTCTTCTTTATGTTCTTCCCTGCCGGGTTAGTACTTTACTGGACAGTGAACAATGGACTTTCAATTGTCCAGCAATGGCTGATCACACGAAAAATTGAAGGCGAAGCTGCTAAAAAATAGAGTTAATATTAGTCTACGTAAAAGGCCTCCTAAAAAGTGAGGCCTTTTTTGTTTGAGCATTTATTGTAGCCTCCTATTATTTTTTGGCGAACTGCATTGTTGTAGTATTAGTTGCGGTATGATTTCTTCAAAGTGGTTTAACCAAGATTAAGAGCCCTAAATGTTATCGTCCTCGGATCACGACACCATAGCTGCCATCGCGACCCCGCCAGGTCGTGGAGGTGTTGGTATTGTCCGTTTATCCGGTAGCAACCTAGAACCTTTTATTGCTGGGTTGGTAAATAAAGGTTTACCACCAAGAGAAGCTGTTTACACAGGTTTTCTTGATGCAGGTGGCAGCATTATTGATCAGGGCTTAGCCATTTTTTTTCCAGCACCCCACTCGTTTACGGGAGAATTTGTTCTTGAGCTTCAGGGCCATGGCGGCCCTATTATTATGGACGCCCTATTGCAGCGTTGTTTGGCATTGGGTGCTCGCTTAGCAAGGCCTGGTGAGTTTTCAGAGCGTGCATTTTTAAATGACAAAATTGATCTTACTCAGGCTGAGGCTATATCAGATTTGATTGATGCGTCTTCTGAGCAGGCAGCCCGTTGTGCAATTCGTTCATTGCAAGGAGAGTTTTCGCGGCATATACATGATCTGGTTGAAGCGCTGACGGTCTTGCGTATCTATGTAGAGGCAGCCATTGATTTCCCTGAAGAAGAAATCGATTTTCTAGCTGATGGTAAAGTATCAAACGATCTCAAACAGTTGGTTGAACAGCTGAATGTGACCATTGCACAAGCTCACCAAGGCACATTGATGAGTGAGGGGATGAGCGTTGTGATTGCGGGGAAGCCGAATGCCGGAAAATCCAGTTTGTTGAATGCACTTTCTGGTAAAGAAAGTGCCATTGTCACCCATATTGAGGGAACAACAAGGGATGTACTGCGCGAACAAATACATATTGACGGTATGCCACTCCATGTTATTGATACAGCTGGTTTAAGAGAAACCGGGGATACGGTTGAACAAGAGGGAATAAGGCGTGCATGGAAAGAAATTGATCGTGCTGACCGTGTCTTGTTTGTTGTTGATAGTAGCAGTGATTACTCATTGGATCCGGTCAGTAATTGGCCAGAGTATTTTGAGCGTTACCCAAACAGGGGTAATATAAGCTTTGTTCTTAATAAGGGCGATATATCTGGATTGCCTATTGGTGAGTTACCCAAAAAATTAGAGCAGGTGTGGGCGACAATAGTTGTTTCCGCAAAACAGGGGTTGGGAATTGACGCTCTAAAAGAGCATTTGAAAAAATGTATGGGTTACACCGGGACCACGGAAGGAAGTTTCATTGCAAGGCGAAGACACATGGAAGCATTGAATCAGGCCCAATCATTTCTCTTGGCTGGTTTTAATCAATTGAGTGAGGCGGGGGCAGGAGAATTATTAGCAGAAGATCTGCGCCAAGCTCAGCACAGCTTATCTGAAATAACCGGTGAGTTTTCCAGCGATGATTTATTGGGTCGAATTTTTGGCAGCTTTTGTATCGGAAAGTAATTAGTGTATGCGAGAGCAACTCTTGTGTTGAAAGTTATAGAAAGAGATTCTCTTAAGGGTTGGCCTATAAGGTGACTCTATTTTTTATTCTGGTCATAAAAGAGACCCCATGCTTCTTATCATTAGACCGTTTTGATCATAGACAACAAATCCCCTGCAAGCCCACAAAATACTCACAGGTTATCCACAGACAATGGCTAAAAAATAGCCATATAGACCTTGGAGTACTGTGTAAAACTACAGCTTTCCTTTTATTTGTAACTATATGATTTTAATGTATTTTTGTAAAAACTAGTAAAAAAATATTTTTTTCAAAAGGTGTGGATAACTCGTTATTTTATAGCTAGACTGAGTGGCTCAATAATAAAGCCACCTGCAAAGTATTTTCGTTTGATTTCTCTGGCGAAGAACACTACAGACAGGGGCGTATAATAGAAAGGGGAACAACTTGGCTCAAGCTTTATGGGAACAGTGTTTGGGTTACCTGCAGGAAGAGTTACCAGCTCAGCAGTTTAATACCTGGATAAGGCCACTCCAGTTAGACATCAGTGAAGATGAATCACACGAACCAACAAATAACATAAGGCTATTAGCCCCTAACCGTTTTGTAAAAGATTGGGTTTCAGACAAATTCCTAGAGCGCATAACTGAAATATTCCAACAACTTCGTGGAGATCGTTGCGGGGTTGTAGTGGAATCAGGTTCAGGCTTAATCAATAGTCCGGTAGTTAGTGCAACTACAAATAACCCACAATCGCATAACCAGAATTCAGCCCTTGTAGAAAACACTAATAAGGCCGCTAAAAATGTAGCGACATTAAACCCTGCAATCGTTAAAGCGCCAATAACACAACCAACCACCCATATTCAGGTCCAATCAGATAATAGAAAGCATTCTAGTGTCGAGGGAGGCTTGAACCACCAAAGTAACATTAACCAAACATTCACCTTTGGCTCTTTTGTTGAAGGTAAATCTAACCAACTGGCATTAGCGGCTTCGCGGCAAATAGCAGAAAATCCCGGTGGCTCTTATAACCCACTATTTATTTATGGAGGTGTTGGTTTAGGTAAAACACACCTAATGCATGCGGTGGGAAATGCACTGCGAGACCAAAAGCCCAATGCAAAAATAATCTATTTGCATTCTGAGCGATTTGTTGCCGATATGGTTAAGGCACTACAGTTAAATGCCATTAATGATTTCAAGCGATTTTATCGTTCAGTTGATGCACTTTTAATTGATGATATTCAGTTTTTTGCAGGAAAAGAGCGTTCCCAGGAAGAATTTTTCCACACCTTTAATGCCCTTCTTGAAGGTGGCCAGCAAATGATATTAACTTGTGATCGTTACCCTAAAGAAATAGATGGCTTAGAAGAACGCTTAAAGTCTCGATTTGGGTGGGGTTTGACGGTTGCCGTAGAGCCGCCAGAACTGGAAACAAGAGTTGCAATTTTGATTAAAAAGGCACAGCAAGCAAAGGTAAACTTGCCTAATGATGCCGCTTTTTTTATCGCTCAAAGAATCAGATCTAATGTGAGAGAGCTAGAAGGGGCACTGAAAAGGGTCATAGCAAGTGCTCACTTCACAGGGAGTCCGATTAACATTGAGTTGATTAGAGAATCTCTAAAGGATTTATTGGCGCTCCAAGACAAACTGGTCACTATCGATAATATTCAAAGGGTGGTATCCGAGTACTATAAGGTTAAAATGTCTGAGTTGCTTTCAAAGCGTAGAACTCGTTCCATAGCAAGGCCAAGGCAGGTTGCTATGGCCTTGGCAAAAGAGCTGACTAATCATAGCCTGCCTGAAATAGGTGAAGCATTTGGTGGTCGAGACCACACGACTGTTTTGCATGCTTGTAGAAAGGTGAAAGAACTACAGGAAACAAGTCGGGATATGAGTGAAGACGTAAAACATCTTTTACGTGCATTAACTACCTGATTATTGGCAGCTATTGGATTATTATAAGAAGGTTTTGTAACCAAGCCCTCCCCTTATCGAACTATTTGGAATGGAAGAAACTAACCGATGAAATTCACCGTATCTAGAGAAGATTTTCTAAAGCCGTTGCAATTGGTTGTAGGTGTCGTTGAGCGCCGCCAAACCTTGCCGATCTTATCTAATGTATTAATTCAATTGGTTGATGGTCGTCTCTCTTTAACCGGTACTGACCTGGAAGTTGAAATTGTTGGCCACCTAAGTTTGGATGCAGTTGCTGAAAGCGGAGAGATCACAGTACCTGCACGTAAATTGATGGATATTTGCCGGTCACTTCCCGATGGCGCTGATATTACCTTCTCTGAAGAGGGTGGCCGGGCTCTGGTTACGAGTGGCCGCAGTCGATTCACACTCTCTGCCCTTCCTGCCAATGAATTTCCCAGCGTGGATGATGGTCCAGGAAAGCGCGAATTTGCCATTGATCAGCTAGAGCTAAAGCAATTGATTGCGCATACTTCATTTGCTATGGCTCAACAGGATGTCCGCTATTATCTTAACGGCATGTTACTAGAAGTTGGAGATAATCGTGTTCGCGTTGTTGCTACGGATGGCCACAGGTTGGCAATGATGGATGTACCCGTGCCAAGTTTGGGCGGAGAGCTAACTCAGGCAATTCTGCCCAGAAAAGGTGTTATTGAGTTGTCCCGCCTGCTTGCTGATGAAGGCAATGTAACAGTTGTATTGGGCAATAATCATATTCGTGTTTCAACAGATGAGTTTCGTTTCACATCAAAGCTGGTGGATGGTGCCTACCCTGATTACGACAGGGTTTTGCCAAAAGGCGGCGATAAACAAATGATAGGTAATCGTGAAGAACTTCGAAACGCCTTTAGTCGAACAGCTATTCTTTCTAATGAGAAATATCGTGGAGTTCGACTGTTGTTATCAAAAGGTTTGTTAACGTTGGTGGCAAACAACCCAGAACAGGAAGAAGCTCAGGAAGATGTCACGGTTAATTACACATCTGAAGACTTAGAAGTAGGGTTCAATGTGAGTTATGTGATTGATGTGCTTAATGTGTTGTCTGGCGGTGAGGCGCGATTTACCCTTTCTGATGCCAATAGCAGTGCGTTGATAGAAGACCCTGCAAATGAAAACGCTGTCTATGTTGTTATGCCCATGCGGCTTTGATAAGTAGCCTCAATAAGATTTTCTGACAATCTTTTCTTTTTAATTATGTATTTAAAAAAGCTGGATGTTCATGGGTTGAGAAATCTAAAGGGCATCCAGCTTTTGCTTTCCCCTGGGGCTAACCTCTTTTATGGTCAAAATGGCAGTGGAAAAACTAGCTTGCTTGAGGCCATACATCTTCTTGGACGTGGGCGTTCTTTCCGAACTCGCACCTTAAACCCTGTTATAAATCAGGAAGAAGGCAGTTGTACGGTTTTTGGCTTACTTGAAAAAGAAAGCATCACTCTACCGATAGGTGTTAGTCGCTCCAGGCAAGGAGATTTCCAATTTAGAGTAAATAGCCAAAGCATTAATAATGCATCTACTCTTGCCGAGACTATGCCTTTACTGGTTTTAGATTCTGAAAGTTTCCATCTTCTTGATGGGGGCCCAAAGTATAGGCGGCAATACATAGATTGGGGCGTGTTCCACGTGGAACATCAATACAGGTCTGTATGGCAAAGTTTTAGGCGGGCTTTGAAACAACGCAATTCTTTGCTCCGACATGATAGAATAGACAATGCGGAAATGTCTGTTTGGGATCAGGAGTTTGCGGGTCTTGCAGAACAAGTTAATAATTTTCGTGAAGCATATTTGCAAGAATTAATACCTAAAATTCAATGGGTTATGTCAGAGCTCTCTTCTATGGAGGGGCTTGAGTTCAAGCATTATGCTGGTTGGGACAAAACAAAATCGCTAGCTGATATTTTGGTGTCCGATAGACCGCGGGATGTGTTAGCGAAGGTGACAGGGCATGGTCCTCACAGAGCAGACTTGCGAGTAAGATTTAATAAGCAATCTGCAAATGATGTGTTGTCTCGGGGGCAAACAAAAATTCTTGTTACCGCTATGCAAATAGCCCAGGGTTTTTTGTTTCATGAGCGCACAGGTTGTCAGTGCCTTTACTTGCTTGATGACCTTCCATCGGAGTTGGATTTGCAACACCGGGAAAAAGTAGGTGAATTGTTGTATCGCCTGGGTGCACAGACATTTATTACTGGGGTTATCCCTGAAGATGTTGTCTCTACCTGGCCGAAGGAAGGAAAGCAGATAAGCATGTTCCACGTGGAACATGGGGGTATTACACCAGTAGAGTGTTAATACTTAAACCAAGAAATTTAGGTTTCTCGTATGAGTGAAGAACAGAACTACGATTCGTCCAGTATTAAGGTATTAAAAGGCCTTGATGCCGTTAGAAAGCGCCCAGGTATGTACATCGGTGACACTGATGATGGTACAGGCTTGCACCATATGGTGTTTGAGATCGTTGATAATTCTATTGATGAAGCCCTGGCGGGCCACTGTTCTGAAATACGGGTCACTATTCATCCCGATGAGTCAGTTTCTGTTTCTGATAATGGTCGAGGCATTCCAACAGAAATACATGAAGAAGGTGTGTCTGCGGCAGAAGTCATCATGACAGTCCTTCATGCTGGCGGAAAGTTTGATGAAAACAGCTACAAAGTTTCTGGTGGTCTTCATGGTGTGGGTGTTTCGGTTGTTAATGCACTCTCCAAGGAGTTAAACCTAACCATTAATCGTGAAGGTAAGGTTTATAAGCAGAAGTATGAACATGGTGTTCCTCAGGCACCGTTAGGTGTAGTTGGCGAAACGACAGAGTCTGGAACAATCGTACATTTTGTTCCATCAGAGGAAACCTTTAGTAATATTAATTTCCACTACGATATTTTGGCTAAAAGATTGCGTGAGTTGTCATTTTTGAATTCTGGTGTCGGTATAGTTTTAAAAGATGAGCGAAGTGGGAAAGAAGAGGTTTTCCGCTATGAAGGTGGCCTTAGAGCCTTTGTTGAATACTTAAACACCAATAAAACGACTGTAAACCAAATTATGCACTTTGATGTACAACATGAAGACGGTGTTGGTGTTGAGGTGGCTCTACAGTGGAACGATAGTTACCAAGAAAATATCTTTTGCTATACCAATAATATCCCCCAGCGTGATGGCGGTACTCACTTGGCTGGCTTTAGGTCAGCGCTGACGCGGGGTTTGAATACGTATATTGAGAAGGAAGGTTTAGGTAAAAACAATAAGGTAAGCACCACGGGTGATGATGCCAGAGAGGGTTTAACGGCTATTGTCTCGGTGAAAGTACCTGACCCCAAGTTTTCTTCTCAAACCAAAGATAAACTGGTTAGTTCGGAAGTAAAAACGGCTGTTGAGCAGGAAATGGGGAGTAATTTTACCGATTATCTCCTTGAAAACCCCCAGGATGCCAAAAGTGTTGTTACCAAGATGGTCGATGCTGCAAGGGCTAGAGAAGCAGCACGTAAAGCACGTGAAATGACCCGAAGAAAAGGTGCACTCGATATAGCAGGGCTTCCTGGAAAGCTGGCAGATTGTCAGGAGAAAGACCCAGCATTATCAGAACTTTATCTGGTGGAGGGTGATTCTGCGGGGGGCTCAGCCAAGCAGGGCCGTGATCGCCGTACTCAGGCGATATTGCCACTTAAGGGCAAGATTCTTAATGTGGAAAAAGCACGGTTTGACAAAATGTTATCGAGCGCTGAAGTGGGTACTCTTATTACAGCGTTGGGTTGCGGTATTGGTAAGGAAGAGTTTAATCCGGAAAAACTCCGTTACCACACGATTTTGATCATGACGGATGCGGATGTAGATGGATCACATATTCGCACCCTCTTACTAACGTTCTTTTTTAGGCAGATGAGAGAATTGGTTGAGCGAGGTAATATTTATATTGCACAGCCACCACTCTACAAAATTAGTAAAGGCAAACAAGAGCAATATCTTAAGGATGATCAAGCACTTACAGAGTTTTTAACTCAGTCAGCACTGGATACTGCGACTCTTCACGTTAATCCGGATGCGCCAGGAATTGGTGGTAGCGCATTAGAAACACTGGTGAAAGATTATCGTCGCGTAATGAGCATTATTGATCGAATGGCACGACTTTATCCTGAAAATGTTTTACAAAAAATGGTCTTTTTACCAGCTCTTGAGCCTACAGACCTTATAGATCAATCTCATATGGAGAGCTGGTGCCAACAATTGGCGGAATCACTTGAGCAGGAAAATATTGCTGGAAGTCATCGTTATCAGGTAGTGACAGAAGAAGATTCTCAGCATGGGGCTTTTTTACCCAAAGTAGAAATAACCGCTCATGGTGTACCGACAGATTATGGCTTTAACTATGACTTCTTTGTTTCGGGTGAATATGCAGCTTTAACATCTCTTGGTAAACAGCTTCAGGGCCTTATTGAAGAGGGTGCTTATATCAAGCGGGGTGAGCGTACTAAAGAGGTCTCAGCCTTTAGTGAAGCACTTGAGTGGCTGATGAATGAATCACGCCGGGGCTATAACATCCAGCGATACAAAGGTTTGGGAGAGATGAATCCAGAACAATTGTGGGAAACCACAATGAACCCAGAGACCAGGCGTATGCTTAAAGTTACTGTGGAGGATGCGATAGCTGCTGATCAAATGTTCAATACATTGATGGGTGACCAGGTAGAACCTCGTCGAGAATTTATTGAAACTAATGCTTTGGCGGTAACTAATCTAGATATCTAGTTTGAGCTCTTACAGACAATAAAAAAGCCGGTAAATTTACCGGCTTTTTTATGTTCGGGTATTTTGATTATTCTTCATGTTTGTCCCATATATCACCATCACTACTTCTTCGGCCACGGTTCTTTCTCCGGGCCACTTTTGATGGTTCAAAACGAATATCTTCTCGGCGATCTTCTATTTTTCGTCGTTGATCTTTACGTTGTTCAGAGTGAGTAAAACTTTCAGTTTGGTCGCTCATGTATATTGATTTCCAGAAGGTTTGTGCTGTAAGTCTACGAAACTATAGAGATAAATGCCACGTGGGCGAAAAGAAATATATTAAAGAATTTAGTGTTGGAGGGTTTTTTGGGTGGTTTCGATCCACTCCTTAACCTGCTCTGTAAGTTCTTTGCTATTTGAACCCTCAGTATCAATGGGTTGACCAATAGATACATGGATTTGACCTGGCCATTTAATAAATGTGTGGGCAGGCCAGCAATAACCAGAATTTTGAGCCACAGGTACAACAGGCACTCCGGCAGCAATGGCCAAAGCAGCACCGCTGCGACCGTAATTGCCAACTTCTCCTGCTGGTGTACGTGTGCCTTCGGGGTAAATCAGAATGTTATTACCTTCAGCCAGTCTCGTTTTTCCTTGGGCTAGAATTTGTTTCATGGCTTCTCTGGGATTGCTTCGGTCAATAGCTATGGGGTGCATAAAATAGAGACCCCAGCCAAAAAAAGGTATCCAGAATAACTCTTTCTTAAGAATGGTACTGACGGGTCGCAAAATTCTTTGCAGATAGAAAGTCTCCCAACCAGATTGATGCTTGCTGAGAACAACACAGGGTGTATTGGGGATATTTTCAAGTCCATCAATTTTGAGGGTGATACCACAGCTGATATTCAACCATTTAATGATAATGGCATTAGCCCAGGTAACTACGTTTTGGCGCATTTTATAGGGCATTAATAATCCGATAGTGCAGGATAGGGTGCCGAAAACAACCATAGTGGCAGCATAAACAAGGTAGAATATTACTGAGCGTGTAAAAGCTATCGCTGTCTTCATGCGCTTTTTTCTTGGTTTGCCAAAAGATAATCTACTACTAGGGATAGATCATCAAAGATCAGGGCGTTTTGCAATGCCTGATCTTCTTGTTCCATTAACAGTGATTCTATTTTTTTGCCTTTTCCTGTACGTACTAAAATCGGAGTGCAATTATGGCTGAGGCCAGCTTGTAAATCGCGGAGACTATCTCCCACCATTGGACAACCTGTAAGTAATTCCAGATTAAATTCTTTGGCAATGGCATCAAATAACCCAGAAGCAGGTTTGCGGCAATTGCAGTTATCTTCTGGTTTGTGGGGGCAATAAAAAATACCAGCCAACTCACCACCAGCATCAAGCACTAAATCAGATAATTTGGCGTGCATAGCCTCTAGATCATCGAGGTCAAATAAGCCGCGACCAATACCTGACTGATTCGTTGCAACGACAACGGTATAGCCGGCCTGAGACAAGCGGCCAATAGCTTCAATGCTACCTGGAATTGGGATCCACTCGTCTACAGATTTCACATAAGCATCGGAGTCTTCATTGATGACGCCATCGCGATCTAGAATAATCAGTTTGCTCATAGCTAAATACTATGTAGTTGCTATCGTTAATTGCTTTTAATCGTTGCTATTTTGCCGGAGCCAACAGTGAAATATCAGCAACTTCCAGGAATAAATTGCGTAACTGTTGTAACAGCGCCAAACGGTTATTCCGAAGGGCTTCATCATCTACCATGACCATCACATCATCAAAGAAGGTATCTACTGGCCGGCGTAGTTTGGCCAGTTGTTTCAGCATATCGGTATAGTCACGGTCCTGCTTTAGGGGTTTAACTACATTACTCAGCTCAGCCAGAGAAAGGGCCAAAGCTTTTTCAGCATCATCAGCCAATAGAGTGTTATCCACTTTAGCAGGAACATTGTTTCCTTCTTGTTTGGCCAATATATTGGATACCCGTTTGTTCGCTGATGCCAGTGCTGCGGCTTCCGAGAGCTGATTAAATGTGTGGACAGCTAATACCCGCTGGTGAATATCGAGGGGATTGCTGAGTTGTTTTTCTGCCACCGCTAGGAAGACTTCAGTAGGGATATTTTCATCCTCATACCAAGCTTTAAAGCGGTCTATCATGTAAGTAAGCACTTGCTTGACTGTGTTTGCCATAGCATCCGTATCATTGTTGGGATAACTGTGATGTGCAGCAGTTAAGGCCAGGGCGTGTTTCAGGTCAAGGTCTATTCCTCGTTCCACAATAATACGCAGCACACCAAGGCTGGCGCGCCTTAATGCAAATGGGTCTTTGGAGCCTGTGGGCGGCTGACCGATACCAAAAATACCCACTAATGTATCGAGTCTGTCGGCCAGTGCCAATGTAGCACCTGTCGCAGTGGAAGGAATGTCATCGCCAGCATATCGAGGCAGATATTGCTCAAATAATGCTTCGGCTACTTCGGAATGCTCGCCATCGTTGCTGGCGTAATAGCGTCCCATAGTTCCTTGAAGGTCTGCAAATTCACCAACCATTTCAGTAACCAGGTCAGACTTGCTTAGTTCAGCTGCGCGACGGGCTAACGATGAATCTGCCCCAGTAGCTGGAGCAAGTGCAATGGCTAATTTGGCGACACGTTCAGTTTTGTCAAAAATAGAGCCGAGCTTGGCTTGGAATACAATGCTCTTCAAAGATTCACGTCGTGCTTCCAAGGTCGTCTTAAGGTCTGTTTCGTAAAAGAAAGCAGCATCGGCCAGGCGAGGACGAATAACTCGTTCATTACCATTAATGACCTGAGCTGGATCTTTACTCTCAATATTGGCAACGGTAATGAACAGGGGAAGCAGCTTGTTGTTACTATCCACCACATGGAAATACTTCTGATGTTCAGCCATGGAGGAGACTAAAGCCTCTGCCGGAACAGCCAGAAAACGTTCTTCAAAACCACCTAACAGTGGAACCGGCCATTCATTGAGTGCGGTTACTTCACTTAACAGGCTGTCATCAATAACGGCGGTACCACCTTTACCTTCCGCAGCTTTAGTCACTCCCTGGCGAATAAGCTCACGACGTTCGGCAAAGTCAGCAATGATATAGGCATCGCGTAGCGTGCTTTGGTAGCTAGAAGGTGAATTAATCACGATGTCGCCAGCAGAATGAAAACGGTGGCCTCGGCTGGTGTTGCCAGCAGTAAGTCCCATCACTGTGGTATCGATAATAGTCTCACCCAGTAGCATGACAACCCAATGAACCGGGCGAACAAACTCTTCACGGTTGGCACCCCAACGCATTCTTTTGGGAATTGGAAGTGAGCCAAGTGAGGTTTCGATAATCAGCCCAAGTAAGTCAGCAGTGTTTTTACCGGGTTCCGTAGCACGATGGCAGAGTTTGTCCTGTTTGCCGTCATTTTCTATTTTGGTATCCAGATCGTCGATAGCAATGCCATTTTTCTTGGCAAATGCTTCAGCGGCTTTTGTTGGTTTACCTTCGTCATCAAAGGCAACTTTGATTGGTGGTCCCCAGGCGATAATTTCTTTCGCCGGTGTCTCTGTTTGCAGTTCGCTGATGGTAATGGCTAAACGACGGGGAGAAGCAAATGTTTCAACTGTCTCAAAACCAAGTTGTTCCTGCTTCAGTTGAGCAAGAATAGAATCACGGAAGGCATTAGAAAGCGTTAACAGCGCTTTAGGTGGCAGTTCTTCAGTGCCAATTTCGACTAAAAAATCTGCGCTCATTTCTCTGTCTCCGCTACTGATTGTTTTACTTCTTCTGCAAGCTTGGCTGGAGCCAATGGGAAGCCTAGTGCGAGCCGAGAATCAAAGTAGGCCTGGGCAACGGCTCGAGCCAAGGTGCGAACCCGCAAAATAAACCGCTGGCGCTCGGTAACAGAAATAGCATGGCGGGCATCCAGAAGATTAAAGGCGTGGGACGCTTTCATCACCATTTCATAGGCTGGTAATGGTAGGCCTTTTTCAATCAGGCGTTGGCTTTCTTGTTCATAAGTATCAAAACTCTTAAACATGAAATCCACATCGGCTTCTTCAAAATTGAACGTAGACATCTCAACTTCATTTTGGTGGAACACATCACCGTAGGTAACTTTTCCCTCTGGCCCTTCGGTCCAGACCAGATCATAGATGCTGTCTACACCCTGTAGGTACATGGCAATACGTTCAAGACCATAAGTAATTTCACCGGTGACCGGATAGCATTCGAGTCCGCCCACCTGTTGGAAGTAGGTAAACTGGGTCACTTCCATACCGTTTAACCAGATTTCCCAGCCGAGCCCCCAGGCACCTAAAGTGGGTGATTCCCAGTTATCTTCGACAAAACGGATATCGTGAACATTTGGGTCTATGCCTAATTCGCGCAATGAATCCAGGTAAAGGTCCTGGATGTTGTCGGGCGAAGGCTTAAGCACCACTTGAAACTGATAATAGTGTTGCAGGCGGTTGGGGTTTTCACCATAACGGCCGTCCGTTGGACGACGGCAGGGTTGAACATAGGCGCTGTTCCAGGTTTCTGGACCAATAGCGCGTAAAAAAGTGGCTGGATGAAATGTTCCAGCGCCCACTTCCATATCCAACGGCTGCAAAATGACACAGCCTTGACGAGACCAAAATTGTTGTAAGGCTAAAACCAGCCCCTGGAATGTTGAAACATCCGGTGTAGTCTGTGACACCTAGGTTCCCCTGTAGCATGCAAAGCCGACAATTATAAGGTCGCAACCCCTGAATAGTAAGGCTTTTTCTTGTTCTTAATGGATTTGTGGCAATAGCAAGGAGAAGGCGATAACAAACGATAATTTTGAATGAAATTGTAAAAATAAAAGGACCTTTATATCTCCTATGATGGCTTCCATGTATTTTGCCCAATGGGTTTGATATGGTTTGCTCGATATTGCTTGAAAATGGAAATTTATCCGATGAAGAAAATTGTTTTTGTACTGCTTATGATCATGCTGTCTGGCTGTGAAACAGCTTATTACAATGCTTGGGAAAAAGTAGGTGTGCATAAGCGCGACCTATTAGTAGATAGAATCGAAGATACTCAGGATGCTCAAGAGGATACCCAGGAACAATTTAAGGATGCCTTGGAGCAGTATCGAGCCGTTGTAAACTTTGATGGCGGTGATTTGGAAAAGCTCTACAACAAACTCAATTCAGAATATGAGGACAGTGAAACTGCGGCTCAGGCTATTGCAGACAATATTAGTCGTGTGGAAGATGTGGCGGATGATTTATTTGAAGAGTGGGAAAATGAACTAGCAATGATCAAAAATCGAAGCTTGAGGCAAGATAGTGCCAGTAAGTTTCACGATACTCGCTATAAGTACCAACAAATGGTCAAATCAATGCGTAAGGCAGAAAAAACGGTACATCCTGTACTGGAAACACTGCGGGATCAGGTGCTTTACTTAAAGCATAACCTTAATGCCCGAGCGATTTCTGCATTAAAAGGCGAGCTGAATACCATTAATTCAGACGTCAACAAGCTAATAGTAGATATGCAAAAATCCATTGATGAAGCTAACCTGTTTATTGATCGCATCAAAAACTAGGTGAAGATTAATAATTGAAAACAAAAATAATGGTCGGGATAAAAGTTTAGAGGCTGGAAAATGAAGTACAACAATATTTTGGAAACAATTGGTGACACACCACACGTTCGCTTAAATAAGCTATTTGAAGCGGACTTATTTGAAACAGGCAGTGAAGTATGGATGAAGGTTGAGCGTTTTAACCCAGGTTCCAGTATTAAAGATCGCATTGGTTTGGCCATGATAGAAAATGCCGAATCACAAGGGCTAATTAATAAAGATACGGTCATCATTGAGCCAACGTCAGGAAATACAGGTATTGGTTTGGCCATGGTTTGTGCGGTGAAAGGCTATCGCTTAATTCTAACCATGCCGGAGTCAATGTCAGTAGAGCGTCGTCGCAACCTTAAAGCCCTGGGCGCAGAATTAGTTTTGACACCCAAAGAGTTGGGAATGGGTGGTTGTATTGAAAAAGCTAATCAACTGGTGGCAGAAAAAGACAATGCCTGGATGCCCCAACAATTTAATAACCCGGCAAATGTTCAAGTGCATCGAGATACGACAGCAAAAGAAATTTTAGCGGATTTTCCAGACGGAATTGATTACCTAATTACAGGTGTGGGTACTGGTGGCCATATTACCGGTTGTGCAGAAGTACTTAAGGAAAAATTCCCTAACACTAAAGTGTTGGCAGTAGAGCCAACTAAGTCTCCAGTCATCAGCGGTGGAGAAAAGGGTTTGCATCGTCTTCAGGGTATTGGAGCAGGGTTTATTCCTGGCGTACTTAATACAGATATTCTTGACGGAACTGTTTTGGTAACAGAAGAAGATGCTTTTGATATGACCCGTCGCTGTGCCACAGAAGAAGGAATTTTTGTGGGAATATCATCAGGTGCAAGTTTGGCTGCAGTTAAACAAAAATTAAACGAAATTCCGCCTGGCAGTAAAGTATTAGTATTTAGCTATGATACGGGTGAAAGGTATTTATCCATTGAAGATTTATTTTAGGGTGGTTTGATTATTTTAAATAAAGCCCCGGCGTAGTTAATATTATCCCGGGGTTTTTTTATAAAATATTTTAAGGTTTTAAAAAAGGAAAAATTAATGAAATCAATAAAACATATATTATTTTGTTTAATAGGTATTTTGGTTTCATCAGCTATAAACGCTGACAATCATTGGGAAAAAGTAGAATATAAAACCATAAAAATTAAAGAAAATATTTATGCAATGATTAGTCAAGGAGGGAACCTTGCAGTTTTTACAGGAAAAGATGGAACCTTTTTAATTGATGATCAATTTGCACCATTGACAGAAAAAATATTAAAAGAAATTAAAAAAATAGGTGGAGAAAAACCAAAGTTTTTAATTAATACTCATTGGCATTTTGATCATACGGGCGGTAACGAAAACTTTGGAAAAAAAGGAACAATTATTGTTGCTCATGATAATGTCAGGAAATTACTTGCTACGGATAATACCCTTAAGGCATTTAATAAAAATATAAGTGCAACACCGAAAGAAGGGTTACCCATTATTACCTTCAGCAAAGATACAACATTTCATATTAATGCTGAAACCGTCAGGGCTTTCCATGTTCATAATGCTCATACTAATGGTGATAGCGTAGTGCATTTTAATAAGGCAAATATTATTCACGCAGGCGATATTTGGTTTAATGGTTTTTATCCCTTTATTGATGTGGAGCACGGTGGAAGTTTGGAGGGAATGATTACTGCCGCGACAACGATTATGAATATGTCCAACGAAAATACTGTCATTATTCCCGGGCATGGCCCAGTGGGAAATAAACAAGATCTAATGGAATACAGAGATATGTTGACGTCTGTATTAAATATACTTCGGGATTATAAAAAACAAGGAAAAACTCTTGAAGAAGTTATCAAAGCTAAGCCTACTGAGGATTATGATCCAGAATGGGGTAACGGTTTTCTTGATCCTGAACAGTGGATAGGCATTGTATATAGCGGCTTGGAGGCACCCTAATGATTGAATTTCGCGCGGCAAAAAAAGAAGAGAGCAGAATCATTGCTGAACTTTACAGCATTTCATCTGATGGCGTTGCAAACTATATTTGGACAAAACTTGCCAAACCAGGAGAAGATATTCTGGATGTAGGTGAAAGGCGATATGAAAGGGAAGATAGTGTCTTTAGCTACAAAAATTGCACCATTGTGGAAGTAGATGGCGTTATTGCCGGGATGATGGTTGCTTTCCCTATGGTCTCTGACGATGAAATTGATGAAGACCCTGTTCTTGCCCCCTATAGCAAATTAGAAGAGGACAATAGTTACTATATATGTGGTGTCGCACTGTACCCCGAATATCGTGGTAGGGGTATTGGCCATCAATTTATGGCACTGGCCAAACAGCAAGCCATGCTTAAAAACCTAAATAAAATAAGTTTAGTTGTGTTTGAAAATAATGAACATGCATTAGGAATTTATAAAGATTTAGGCTATGAAGAAGTTAAAAGAGAAAAAATTGTTGAGCACCCGATGATTCAACACACGGGTGATGCGGTTTTAATGGTAAAAACTTTGTACAAAGAAGAATAAAAAATAATCCATGAAAAAAATACTATTTCTAGTAATTGCTATTATTTTTCTAGTATTTATTTTTATTGACCCTATCGAACAACCACAAAACTATTATAACTTTTCGGATAAAAAAAATTATTTTTCAGTGAATAATTTTTGGAACGTAATTTCTAATATTCCATTTATTATCATAGGGCTTATTGGAATTTATGAAAATAAAAATAAAAAACTAATACATGATAATTTTAAAACTGCACCGATATATAGTGTTTTCTTCTTAGGTGTTTTTTTAACAGGTTTCGGTTCATCTTGGTTTCACCTAAATCCAAATGATTCCACATTAGTTTGGGACCGTTTGCCAATGACGATTGGTTTTATGGCATTAACAACTGGCCTTCTTTCAGAATATTTATACAGAGACCTCCAAAAGAAAATATTCTATCCGCTTTTATTTGTTGGATTTATCAGTGTGCTTTATTGGTATTACACCGAACAGCAAGGAAGAGGTGATTTAAGATTATATGTATTAGTACAGTTCTTACCGTTGTTACTCATCCCTCTTATTGCATTGACTCATCAATCTCGGTTTACACACAACAATATATTAATTGGCGTTATTCTTTTCTACTTGTTAGCAAAACTAACAGAACATTATGACCAAGCAATTCATCAGGCATTGGGTTTTATCAGTGGTCATTCGATAAAACATCTGTTGGCAGCTGCAGCTACCTACCTTGTATTGATCATGCTTAAGAATAGAAAACCAGCAGTATAAGTGGGTCTAGATAAAAACTTATTGCTAAGAGCTATTACCTATATAGCCATAATTAAGTGGAGCTATCATAATTGCAAAGGCTATAGTGTTTGCTAATCGGTAACGTGTTTTCTTAATAACAAAGGCTAGAGGCTACAAGAAGGCACAAGCAATTCAGATAAGTTATGACCAAAGGAGAGCAGATATGAAACGCTT